>Ga0272441_10001088_pt1 | contig 58155 bp, 46 predicted proteins | sample SSMProp6N_FD_193582 | JGI IMG/M metagenome (GOLD analysis project Ga0272441, IMG submission 193582) | Marine sediment archaeal communities from Little Sippewissett salt marsh, Falmouth, MA, United States - SSM-Prop-6N | ecosystem: Environmental > Aquatic > Marine > Wetlands > Sediment ...
AGATCGATCTTCGCGCCCTGCAGCCGATCGGCGCGAGCGTGCACCGCGCCCCCGCACTCCTCGATTCGTGCCCCGAGGGCCCTCAGACCCTGGAGATGAAGGTCGACCGGTCGAGCACCGAGGCGACAGCCTCCGGGAAGAGGAACGATCGCTTGCCCGAGACGAGCGATCAGCGGCCCGAGCACCAGGAAGGAGGCGCGCATCTGCCTCACCGAATAGGCGTTCGCCTCAACGTTCAGAGGACGGTCACTCGACAGCACTGCCCCCGATTCATCACGAACGACGCGCTTGCCCAGATCGCTCAGCGTAAACAGGATCGTCGAGACGTCCCGTAGATTCGGGACCCGATGAAGGACGAGCGGCTCGTCGGTCAGAAGGGATGCGACACACGCAGGCAGTGCTGCGTTCTTGGCGCCACCGATGAGGACGGATCCGCGAAGACAATGGCCTCCTTCGATGAGGAGGGATTCGGCGGCCACGCTACGGAAGGTAGCGGAGCGGATCGACGGGAAACTCCCCGTTCCGGATTTCGAAGTGCAGGTGCGGACCGGACGAGATGCCCGTGTTGCCCGACAGCGCGATCTCCTGACCCGCCTCGACGTAGCGACCCGGCTCGACGATCGAACTCGACAAGTGACCGTACATCGTGATGAAGCCGTCCTTGTGCTCGAGAATCAGAACGTTGCCGTATCCGGGCTGATCGCCGTAGAAGAACACACGCCCGCTCGCCGACGCGTAGACCGACGTCCCCTCAGGAACGTCGATGTCGATGCCGTCGTGATGGTGCCGGTACTCGAGGACCGGATGCTCACGCCAGCCGAACTCGGACACGACCTCTCCCTCGAGCGGCCAAATGAAGTCGGTCGGCACCCCTTTCGACAGGAGCACGACATTCTCCCAGAACGTGTCCGCCGTCGTCGGAATGAGAATCCGCTCGCCGGCGAAGATCGTCTCGTTCACCGAGATGCCGTTCGCCGAAGCGATCGTCTCCTTCGGAACGGCGTACGATACGGCAATGTCGGTCAACGTCTGCCCCGGCTTGATCAGGTGCAGGACGCCTTCGGCCGAAGCGACGAGCGTCTGCCCGGGCTGCAGGGCTTCGCTGCCGTAGAGCTGGTTGCTCGCCTGCAGGTTCGCCTGGCTCACGCCGAGAGCCGCCGCGGCGTCGGCCAACGTCTCGCCGTCTTCGATGACGTGCGTCAGGATCTCTCCGCTGAGGTCTTCATCGACCAGCGTGATGTCTTCCGTCGTCGGCGTCTCATCGACCGTCCCGTCGTCCCCAATCGGAGTCACACCGGGGAGGACGGCAATCTCGTCACCGGTGTCCTCGTCCGAGATGATGAGAGGGGTCTCGGTCGGGCCCGTGCAGCCCGATCGGATGAGAAACGGGATGGCGATGATGGCTGCTACTACAACAACGGCGATCGCAACTCGATCCTTTCGGATCGGCTTCTGTCGTCTCCCGTACTCTGCGTACCTAGTCACTGCTCATCAACTCGAGGAATTGCTCGTTGTCCTTCGTCGCTTCGATCTTCCCCTTGATGAACTCCATCGCCGCCTGTGGATCGTTTAGGTCGCTCATCATCTTACGGAGGATCCACACCCTGTTCAATTCCTTCTCGCCCAGCAGCAGCTCCTCTTTCCGGGTCGCCGACTGCTCGACGTCGATCGCCGGGAAGACGCGCTTGTTGGCCATCGTCCGGTCGAGGATCAGCTGCATGTTGCCCGTCCCTTTGAATTCCTCGAAGACGACCTGGTCCAGCTTGCTCCCGGTATCGACCAACGCGGTGGCGATGATCGTCAGGCTTCCGCCCTCTTCGATGTTCCGCGCCGCTCCGAAGAACTCCTTCGGCTTGTACAGCGCCGTGGGATCCATTCCACCGGAGAGCAGCTTCCCAGACGCGGGGATCGACAGGTTGTACGCCCGTCCGAGCCGCGTGATCGAGTCCATCAGAATGACCACGTCCTGCCCCATCTCGACGAGGCGCTTTGCGCGGTCGGTCACGAGTTCGGCGATTCGCGTGTGGTGCCTCGGCTCCAAGTCGAACGTCGCCGCGACCACCTCGCCGTTCTTGACGGATCGCTTGAAGTCGGTGACTTCCTCAGGCCGCTCGTCGACGAGGAGGACGAACAACTTCACGTCCGGGTAGTTCTCGTTCACGCCGGCCGCGATCTGCTTCAGGAGCGTCGTCTTCCCCGCCATCGGCGGCGAGACGATCAGGCCGCGCTGTCCCTTCCCGATCGGGCAGAACAGGTCGATGATCCGCGTTGCCAGATCGCTCGGATCGTGCTCCAGACGATACACGTCGTCCGGATGCAGCGGCGTGAGATCCTTGAACAGCGGCCTTCGTCGCGCCGCATCCGGGTCCTCTCCGTGGATAGCGTCCGCCTTGAGGAGCGCGAAGTACCGCTCGTCGTTCTTCGGCGCTCGGACGGTTCCCGAAATCAGATCGCCGTCCCGAAGGGCGAATCGCTTGATCTGCGACGGCGACACGTAGACGTCGGTGCGCCCCGGCAGGCAGCTGTCCCCCCGCAGAAACCCGTAGCCGTCGGGGTGAACCTCGAGGATTCCGTTGGAGAACCTCAGATTCTTCTCCCGCGCCATGTGCGCCATGAGGCCGCGCAGGAGGTCGTCCTTGCCCGCGTGACGAGAGTTCTTGATCTGAAGCTCCTCCGCCATCGCGAACAGCTCGTCAATCGTCTTGTCGCGAAGTTCTTTGACTTCCATTTCACACCACCTCTAAAGCTGGATGCCGCGACCGATGATGACCGCGGTCACGGCGATATAGACTGCCAGTAGAATGATTGAGTCGACTCCGACGCCGAACACGCGACGCTTCGAGCGCGCGCCGATCGACACCAGGGCGATGCCCGTCAGGATGATGCCGCTTCCCGCAACCGACAGCTGGTCGCTCTCGCCCGCTCCGAGGCTGCCAAAAATCGACCCCTCGCGGAACGCGATGTCGGCGAAGAAGATCGTCAGGATGTTGAACATGTTCGACCCGAACAGGTTCCCGACGATCATGTCGTACGCGCCGATCCGAAGCGCGCCGATCGATGTCGCCAACTCCGGCAACGACGTCACAATCGCCACGAGGATCGCTCCCATGAACGACGCCGAGAGGCCAGTCGCCAGCGAGATCTCCTTGCTCGCCTGCACGAGGAAGATCCCGGAGACGATGATGACGGCTCCGCAAACGACGAACCCGATCACCGCTCGCCCGAGCGACATCCCGAGTTCCCTCTCTTTTTCTTCGCCTTCCTGCTTCTCCGCCTGCAGGAGCATGAACACGCCGACGCCGTAGCCGATGAGGATGAGAAAGCTGATCGGGCTGATCCCGAGAAGCGTTCCGCTCGGATTCCACAGGATGCCGACCATCGCCACGGCCGTCAGGAGGATCGCCATCCCCGCGCTGATCGTGTGATACGCACGGACGCTCGCGAGGAACGAGCCCGGGCGACGCCTCAGCAGGAGGATGTCCATCACGGCGATGATCGCAACGTTGAACAGATTGCTTCCGAACGCGTTCCCCAGTGCAATGTTCGGCGCCCCGATGCTCGCGCCGGTCACCGTCGTCGTCAACTCCGGGATGGACGTCAACGTCGCCAGGAAGATCAGTCCGACCCACCCCTGGCCGATTCTCAGATGCCTGCCCACGACTTCCCCGAACGGAGCAAGCCAGAACCCGGCAAGCACGATCCCGACCGATGAGAGTGCAAACGTGATCCACGCGCTCATGCGCCTCCGAACACCCGCCGGACGCAGCGCCCGGCAGGCGCAACTACCTGATCTTCTTGAACAACCACTTGATCATGTCCCCGTACATCTTGAATCGATCCGCCAGCCCCCTGGCGATCCCGCGCTTCTCTTCCTTCAGCACGTGTGTCACGCCCTCGAGCTTCACGCGCTCCTTGCGCCAGTCCTCCTTGGCGGCAAGCTTCGAGAGCGCGAATTCGACGCCATATCCCATCTTCCCGACGTACTCGCGCATCCGCTCCCAAACGCTCCGCGACAGGACCCGCTGGCCGGAGGCGAACGGATTGATCAACTGAGCGAAATCGGTGTTCCTGCGACCGCTTGAGAAGATCCCGATCGCCATATCCAGCTCCCCGTCGCGGTATGCCGTGATCAGGCGGTCGACGTGTTCGGTCGTCAGTCCGACCAAGTCCGCATCGAGGAAGAGGAACGTGTCGTTTCTTGCCTCTAGCACGCCCGCCTCGAGGGCGGCCGCCTTGCCGCCGTTCTCGTCCAGGCGGATCGTTCTCACAGGGAATGCTTTCGCTTCATCCAATGTCCCGTCATCCGAGCCGTCGTCGACGACGATCACCTCATCGACCATCGTGCTACCGAGAACAGGTCGAAGGACCGCGCCGATCCGACCAGCTTCGTTGTACGCGGGCACCACCACGGAGATTCTCATAGAAACGTGAGTCACTGGTTGATTCGCACGGAATCTTGCGATCAGCTGGCCCGTATTCTACCTCTGGCGCTGCGCCAAGTCAATTCGAGTCAGCCGAGAAGGCACGTCACGCCTCGTCGTCGAACCACGCCCCGAGACCCTCGACGAGATCCTCCATCGAATCGAACACCTCCACTCGATTCGGAAGCGAGTCGGCAAACGTCCGGCCGTAGCTCCTGGTGAGAATCCGCCGATCGGCAATGATGGCAACGCCTCGATCCTGCTGTGTACGGATCAGTCGTCCGACCCCTTGTCGCAGCCGCAGGACCGCGCGAGGAAGCGACAGATCCATGAACGGGTCCCCGCCTCCGGCACCGACAAGCCGACCGAGCGCAGCCTGGATCGGGTCTGTCGGCACAGCGAACGGGAGCCGTGCGATGACGAGGTACTCCAGCTCATCGCCGGGAAGATCGACGCCTTCCCAGAAGCTGTCCGTTCCAAGGAGAACGAGGCTCCTGCGCGATCGGCGGAATCGGTCGAGGATCTTGCTCCTCGGCCCGTCGACCCCCTGTGCGAGTGCCGAGATGCTCTTCGGAAGCCTCCGGCGCACCGCCTCGAGCATCTCGTACGACGTGAACAGGACGAGGCCCTTCCGGTCGAGCCGTTTCGCCGTCGCGGTCAGAAGATCGGCCAGCCGATCGACGTACGCCTCGCGATCCTCGGTCAGGAGCGGGAAGCTCCTCGGAACACAGACGCGCATGTTCTCCTCGTACGAAAACGGGCTCCCAACGGAGTCCGTGTCGACGACGTCGAACGCGTCGCCGACGCCCAACGCGCGCAGGATGTACCCGAAGTCGCCGTCGACCGAGAGGGTCGCCGAGGTAAGCACGATTCCATCCAGCACGGGGTACAGGATTCGATTCAGAATCGGGGCGACCTCGAGCGGTGTGATGTGGAGCGCAACTTCGCCCGCATCGCGGTCGTACCACCGGACCGTGTCCTCTTCCGGGCCCGCGACCAGGCGCGCGGCCAATCCTCCGACATCCCGAATCGATGCCAGGTGAACCTCCCCCTCACGACGTGTCTCCGACTCGTCGATCCCATCGATCAGGTCGAGGAGCGACTCCTCTACCCCGTCCGCCGACAGGCGCAGCCTCTCCAGTGCGGACGCCGCATCCGTACTGAGATCCGGCAGCGCGCCCTTCACGGCGCTCGGCAGCTGTCGCCCGAGAACCGAGAACAGGCGCGACGATGTGGTCCGCAGGGTCGCCACGCGATCGGTCACCCGACCGACCAAGTCCCCGTCCGCCGGAGCGTCCACCCTTCGCAGCCAGCCGAACCGGCGGCGCCGACTCGGCACCAGCTCGTCGACGGCCCGCTCGACGTGCCGCTCGGAGAGCGACCATGTGAACGCAGACCGGGCCGCCTCCTCCAGCGCGTGCGCCTCGTCGATGATCGCGTGCGAGTACTTCCCGAGGATCATCCGATCCACGACGAGGTCGTTGAGCAGGAGCGAATGGTTCACCACGACGAGCCTTGCCTTGCGCGCCTTGCGTCTCGCCGCGATCGAGAAGCAGTCCTCGTAGTGGGGACAGAAGGAGTCGATGCAGTGGTGGTGAGAATCGCAGATCGCCCGCCACAGATCGCGCCCGCCGCGGGCGGAGAGGAACGCCGTGTTCTCGTCGATGTCGCCCGTCTCGGTCTCCCATAGCCACCGTCCAAGCGGGGCGAGTAGGTGAAGGCGATCTCGATCGAGACCTTCGCTGTAGTCACGCACAGCGATGCCCCACCGGCGCAGACAGAGGTAGTTTCCCCGTCCCTTGAGCAGGGCGACGTTCAGCTCCGGCGCCATCTCCCTGAGCAGGAACGGCAGATCCTTGCCGAACAGCTGCTCCTGTAGTTGCTTCGTCCTCGTCGAGACGACGACACGGGCGGACTCGTCAGCGAGCAACCGCTCGATCGCCGGGATGAGATACGCGAACGTCTTTCCCGTGCCCGGGCCGGCCTCGACCACCAGGGCCCCGCCATCCCGAAGCGTGCGCCTGACCGATCGAGCCATGGCACGTTGTCCGTCCCTGCGCTCGAAGCTGGGAAGCTCACGCGCAACGAACCCGTCTGGCCCAAGTGGGTCGAGGCCTCCCCGCTCCTCAATCCGCCGTGCCGGCTCGTCGACCGGTCCCCGCTTCTCGACGACCTGGTCCGCTTGCGGCATCGGCAGCGGTAGTGCACGACTGAACAACGACGCGAGCGGCTCCGCCGCGAGTTGGGAGAGGAGCGCGACGACCTCCCGGTCGAGGCGCTCCACTTCGGAGAGAAGGGCGGTGAACACGGCCGCCACGTAGCCGGTCCGGTCGGACGACCGCTCCTCGACCCCGTGCACGGCGCCGACCGTCTCCAGCTTGTGGTCCGAGAGCGTCGGGTGCAGGACGCGAGCCATCGCCTTGACCTCGTACACGGGAACGAGAGCGGACGTTTCTCTCCACTCGTAGACAACGAGGGGGAGCCCTTCGAGATCTGTGTCCAGATCGGCACAATCGACGACGGAACCCGACTCGAACAGCGCTTCACTCCGCCCGACCCGAACCCGAAAGCGCTCGAGGCCGAGATCTCCCCACCGGATTCCCATCCGCAGGACTAGAGGAAGTGCGTCAGCAAGTCGATCCGGCGCACGCGGCCGACTAGGCGGCCTTCCGCATCGACAACAGGCAGGTTCTTCACGCCCTGGCGAATCACCAAGTCCGCCGCACGCAGGTCGTCGTCATCCTCCGTCACGTAGTGGACCTCGCGTCGCATGAACTTCTCCAGCGGCTCGTCGGCAATCTGCGTGAGCTTGGTCGACAGCTGGTTCATGTCCGGAATGAACGAGGCGCTGTGCAGCATCTCGAAGTAGCCCGGCAACGCTGCGCGGATGAGATCCTTCTCGGAGATGAACCCGATCAGCTTCCCGTCATCATCGACAACGGGCATGTTCGGCATCTCCGCGTTCTCGAGGATGAAGATCAGCTCCCGGACCGGCACGTCCTTCTCTACGGCCGTCAGATCCTTGGTCATGATCTCCCGGACTTTCATGCTCCCTCCTCGCTAGATCCGCTCCACCGTGACGTTCTCCATCTCGGCTTGGATCTGGTCCTGCTTGCTACAGACCTTCTCTTCGCTCTCCGCGCTCGCCAGCCCGGCCGCCAGACCGAACCGCAGGGCGTCCACGATCGAGTCGCTCTCCACGAGTCGGTAGAGAATCCCGGCCAGAAAGACGTCGTCCGCGCCGACCAGGTTGCGAAACTCGGCCGTCGGGATCGACGTCTTGATCTCCCAGACGGCGTCGCGGGTCACTGCGATGTCCCCCGTCACCTGGTGCGAGATGACGACCATCTCCGCGCCGCAGGTCGCGATGCGGCGTCCCGCTTCGATGATCTTCTCCTTCGACGCCAGGTCAATGCCCATCAGTTCCCGGTGCTCCCGGGTGTCCGGCTTCACGAGGTACGGACAGAGCTCGAACGTTCTGATCAGCGCTTCTCCGCCCGCGCTGATGACGACCCTCGCGCCCGCCTCTCGCGCGAGCTTCGCAAGCTCGTTGTAGATCCCGACATCGACACCCGGCGGGAGACTCCCCGCAAGCACGATCCATTCCGCTCGCGGCAGCATCCGACGGTACCGTCTCATGAACCGCTCAAGTTCGTGATCGGTGACGCTTCCCCCTGCCTCACCGATGAGGAGTGGCACCGACTCGTGTCCCTTTTCGAGGACCGTGACATTCGTCCGTGTCTCTTCTCGCGTCCAGATGAAGTTCGTGGTCACGCCCCGATCCCGCAGGTCTCTGACGACGAGGCGACCGCTATGTCCGCCGACGAAGCCCATCGCGACGTTGTCCATCCCCATTGCGGAGAGGAAGACCGACATGTTGACACCCTTGCCGCCGGCCGACGTTGCGCTGCGCGTCGCACGGGTCAGGAACTCCTCCTCGGTGACCTCGCAGATCTTCAGGCGCTCGACCCAGTACACCTTGTCGACCGCCGGGTTCAGCGTAACGGTGATGATCATGGTCGTCCCCCTACCGGCACGAGCACGGCGCCCGACAGGGCCGCCGCGGTCGCGGCTTCGATCCGAACACGTACGAGATCACCTGCGGCACACGTCCGTTCCGGCGCCTCGGCGACGACCGTCCGATGATCGAACGCTCGCCCGTACCACGCGCCGTCGCGGGCACGTCCTTCGATGAGAAGCTCGCTCTCGCCGCCAATGAACCGTTCGTTCTCCTCGAGCGCAATCTGCCGCTGACGATCGAGCACCCGATGCAGACGGCTCGCCTTCTCCTCCTCCGGCACGTCGTCTTCCCGCCGCGAGCTCGCCGTGCCCGGGCGCGGCGAGTACTTCGCCGCGAAGATCGAGCCAAACCGCGCACGCTCAATCAGATCGAGCGACTCAGCGAAGTCTTGCTCTGTCTCGCCTGGGAATCCGACGATCAGGTCGGTCGTGACGTTCATTCCGGGCACGATCTCCCTCGACGCTCGCACGACCTCGAGGAAGTGCTCGCGCGTATAGCCTCGGTTCATTGCACGGAGGATGCGATCGCTCCCCGATTGGCACGCAACGTGCAGGTGCGGCGCGATGTTCTTGCGTTCGGCCATCGTTTCGAGGATCTCGGTCGTGAGATCGCGCGGGTGTGAGCTCGTGAACCGGATTCGGTCCGGGCCGACCGCAGCCACCTCCGTGAGAAGCCCCGCGAAGTCCTCCGCACCGGGAAGATCTCCCCCGTACGAGTTGACATTCTGCCCGAGAAGGACGATCTCGCGGTAGCCTGCCGCGACCGCTTCCTCGACCTCGGCGAGAATCTCCGCCTCCGGGCGACTCCACATTGGCCCGCGTGCGTACGGAACCACGCAGTACGAACAGAAGTTCGAGCATCCTTCCGTGATCGTCACCATCGCCGAAACCGCGCTCGCCCGCTCGTAGGGAACGTCGGCAAACTCCGAAGTCCCCGGCGTGAGCAGGTCGCGCGGGCCGCCCTCGAGCAGCCGTTCGATCAGCCCGGGAAGCTTCTCATGACCGTGCACGCCGAAGACGAAGTCAATCGCTTGAAACCGCTTCAGGAGCCCGTCGCGGCGAATCTCACCAAGACATCCGCCGACTCCGAGTACGACGTCGCGGCGGCGTTTCTCCTCGACCACCGCCCCGATTCTCCCGTAGACCTTTTCCTCGGCCTTCTGGCGAACCATGCACCCGTTGAAGAGAACGATGTCCGCGTCGGCCAGCGTATCGACCAACACGAACCCGGATCGTCGGAGGAGTCCCGCGATGCCCTCCGACTGGTGCCGGTTCATCTGGCAACCCCACGTTTCGATGTACAGGCGCTTTTCCATGGCGACGAAGTGACTATACCGAATCCCCAGATAGCGGTCAATTGCCCAAGGGAACGGCAAGAGAGCCGTCCGGACAATCGGGCTGGTCCGCCGTCCGACAGCTCCTGTACACTCCCGACGCCATGCTGCGTCGCTGCGATCGGTACCTTCTTCGCGAAGCCGTCGGCCCATTCGCGCTTGCCCTTGCGGGACTGATCCTGTTCATCCTGCTCAACATCATCCTGTCTCTGTCGGATCTGATGGTCGATCGGGGCATCGGCATGCTGACCCTTCTTCGCCTCGTCGCGTTGAAGATGCCGAGCCTGCTGGTGATCGCCGTGCCGATGAGCGCCCTGTTCGCCACATTCCTCGGACTCGGCCGGATGGCTCACGATCGGGAGATCGTCGCGCTGGAGTCGATCGGCATTCCGCTGCGGCGGATCCTCCTCCCGCTGATCATCGCCTCGGTCGTCGTCGGCGCCGCCGACTTCGCGATCTACAACTGGGGTGTTCCCGCGTCCGAGCACGCGTACCAGCAGGAGCTGCGGAGTGTGATCTTCCGACAGGGCGTCCCGCGCATTACGGCAAACGCCTTCTTCAAAGGGGCGGACAACCAGTTCTTCTACATCCGCAGGTACGACGAGGAAGCGGGAACCCTTCACGATGTCTACATCTACGACACGACCGGGCGTCTCTTCCCGCACGCCGACTCGCGCGTCACGATGATCACCGCCGACACGGGTCAGTGGACGGGCGCCTCGTGGCAGCTTGAGGACGGCCGTGTCTACGGATTCGATCTCCAGGGCGTACTCGTCTACTCCGGCAGCTTCGAGGAGCTGGTCATCCCGCTCGAGCAAAGCGTCGACGAGATCCTCGCCGGATCGCGCACGCCGGCGGAGATGGGGATCGGCGAGCTGCTCCAACGGATCGCCGTCGCGCGTCAGACAGGCCAGCGCGCGGACGAGTACATCGTCGAGGCGCACCTCAAGGGAGCTCTTCCGTTTGCCACGGTCGTCTTCGTCCTTCTCGGCGGCGCCCTCAGCCTGGCGTTCAACCCCCGAAGCCGGGCCGTCGGAATCGTCATCGGACTCCTCCTCGTCGGCCTCTTCCAAGGCACCCTCTGGTGGACGCAGACCCTCGGACGGCGTGGGGCGATGAACCCTGTGCTCGCCGCGTGGATTCCCGATCTCATCTTCGGCGCGTTCGGGCTCTTCCTCTTCCTTCGCGTCGATCGCCTCGCCAATCGGGATCTGTGGAGCCGGTGGCGCGGGCGCATCTCCTGGTTCTCTTGCCTTCTCATCTTGCTCGCGCTCCCCGTCGTCGGGCACGACGCGCCGATCGACCTCGCGTGCGACGAGCTGACAGAGAGCGAAGACGGGCGCGAGTTGCACGCGGAGGGCTCGGTCTTCGCATCGTTTGGTAACGCCAGACTGCAGGCCGAACGTCTCGACCTCGTCCGGGAGTCCGGGACCGCGTGGCTTCTCGAGGCCACCGGCGCCGTCCGCCTCGGACTCGGAGACGGCACACAACTGGAAGCCGCTCGTCTCGTCGCCCGCGTCACCGCAGCCGAAGCGGGTGTCCGGACGGAGCACTTGGATGCGGAGGCGTTTTGCGGCGAGAGCCTCTTCGTCAACTCCGCCGGCGACGAGCATGAGATCCGATTTCGCGTCGAGGCAGGATCGATTGCGTTCGACGAGACAGGCGCCGCCTCGATCATCGACGCCCGCAACGCAGAGCTCACGACGTGCGATCGCTGCACGGAGGACCTACGCGACCAGCCGTACACGCTCAGCGCAAAGAGACTCCTCCTCTACCCGGAGCGCCTCCTCGTCGCGTTCGGCTTGACCACCCGTGTTGCGGGTACGGCCGCCTTCTGGCTTCCGGTCTACGTCCGTCCCCTTGACGAGGGTCTCGAGAGTCCTCTCTTCCCGGCGTTCGGCACGAGTTCGTCGCGAGGTCTCTTCATCAAGTGGAATCTTCCGTTCTTCCTGAGCGAGCGACTCTTCGGCGCGGTGCTGCTTGACTACTTCTCCCGTCAAACCGAGATCGGCATCGGGGCCCTGGTCCGCTACTCCCTGTTCGGCGCCGACGGCTTCGGACGCATCTACCACCTCCCGGCCGAGGCGGGCGGCGACCTGCTCGCTGCGGAGTGGGAGCAGTCCCTCGCCTTCGGGCACGACTGGGAGGGGAGGGCGGAAGCCGAATTCGAGCGGGCTGCCGACGAACGTGAGTTCTCCTTCGCGGGACGCCTCGAATCGGACTTCGGAGGCGGTGAATTCTCGATCTCCGCATCGAGGGAAAGTGAGGAAACCGACGAAGACACGTTCGTCGAGGAGCATCTCCCGGAGCTCAAGATCAGACTGAATGCGCATCGCCTTGGCGATCTCACCGTCCGCCCCGAGGCGAGCGCAGGGTGGATCCGGGAGTGGGAGGACGACCGGCTAGTGGCGGCGCGGCTTCGCCTCGGCGCACAACTCCAGGCGATCGGCAAGTGCTTCCGCTTCGCCGGCTTCACCTTCGCTCCCGAAGTCGCCGCGGACCTGGCCTGCTACGGAAGCGCGGGGGCCGGATGGGAGCGACAGGAGTCGCTGACGTTCACGCTTCCGGGGCGTTGGAGGTGTCTGAAGCTCGATTGGGTGAGCGCGTTCGTGCACGGGGCGAGTCCGTTTGCCTTCGATCGCGTCAAAGCCGAGCACGGCTTCAAGTGGCGGATCGAAGTCGGCGAGACACCGAGCCTCCGACTCAAGGGCAGCTACGACCTCGCAGACGGGCTCGATCCGCTCGAGACGTCGGTCACCTGGGGGAACGACGCCGTCTGGAAGCTCGTCGTGACGTTCGACGCCGCCGTCGGCCGGATGGAGGAAGTCGACCTGAAAGGCACGTGGGAGGCCGCCTCCCACAAGCTGACATGGCGGATTCCGTACGAGTGGGCCGACGAGCGCTTCGATGAGGCAAGCCTTGCGCTCGACGTCGAGCGGGGCAATGCGTCCCTCGAGTTCTCCTCCTGGATCGACCTCAACGATGCATCGCTCGCCTCGGCCGACGTTGCGTGGGAGCAGAGGACGGCGTCTGACTGGGGCTTCACCTGCAGTTTCCTGTTCGTGCCGGAGGAGGAGCGTCTCTCCGACCTGCGGTTCGGCGTCTTCCGTGACATCGCCGACTGCGTTCGCCTCGGCGTCGAGCGTGACCTCGACGAGTTCTGGGTCTACGTGTCGATCATCGCCTTTCCCGAAGCCGTTCTCCGCTACGTCCCGTGGGCGAGCGACGCGGCACTCGCCGGATAGGTCGCCGGTGTGGCATAATCCGAGTCGGGTGTGAAAGGAGGGGACCATGGAAGGCGACTACTCCGCATTCGTCTACCTACTGATCCTGGCCATCGTGCTCTTCAAGGCGTTCGGCGGCAGAACCTGCTCCTAGCCGACTCGCCGGCGGCCGAAGACCCCGCCCAGAAGGATCGAGGGCCTGGGGGAGTCCATTCCCACAGGCCCCTTCTTCTTGCGGTCGAACGCTCTTGACAGGGACGGCAGGGCTCGCCCGCTAGAGCCGCTCAGACCGGTTCGGTATCCTTCCCCCATGCGCATCGGAATCGCCCAGACCGCTCCCGAATTCGGCGAGAAAGCCCGCAACATCGCTCAGGCACTGGACATGATCGAGACCGCGCAGGCCGATCTGTGGGTTCTTCCCGAGTTCTTCGCCACCGGGTACCAGTTCACGTCTCGCGAGGAGGCGAAGGCGCTTGCCGAGGACGTTCGCACCGGCGAGACGGCGCTCTCTCTGGCCGCCTTCTGCCGCGAGCGCGACGCCCATGTGGTCGCGGGACTTCCTGAAGCAGCTGAAGGCACCCTCTACAACGCCTCGATCCTCGTCGGCCCGGACGGCGTCGTCTCGAGCTACCGGAAGATTCACCTGTTCGGCGACGAACTGCTCTACTTCGAGCCGGGAGATCGCCCGTTCTCGGTTCAGGAGATCGGCCCGGCTCGCGTCGGCATGATGATCTGCTTCGATCACCTCTTCCCGGAATCGGCTCGCTCGCTCGCCCTCCTCGGCGCCGACGTCATCGCTCACCCGGCGAATCTGATCCTTCCGGACCTTGCCCAGCGGACGATGAGCGTCCGTGCGCTCGAGAACGGCGTGTTCACCGCGACCGCCAACCGGGTCGGCGAGGAAGCGCGATCCGACGTCGTCCTTCGCTACACCGGCCGAAGCCAGATCGTCTCTCCGAAGGGAGAGGTCCTCGCCCGGTTGTCGCCTGACCGTCCGGAGGTCGCCGTCGCCGAGATCGATCCGCTCGCCGCCCGAAGCAAGCGGATTACATCTCGAAACGACAAGCTCGCCGATCGACGTCCCAACCTCTACCGCCTGTGACGGCCGACGCGGGCTCCGCATTCGAGGTCGGCGCGACAGCGCAACGCTCGTGGACGGTCGAGGCGGAGCACCTCGCGCCAGCGCACGGAAGCGGAACGGCCGATGTCCTCGCCACCCCCGCCTTGCTCGCCTTCTGCGAGGAGACCGCCCGCTCGATCGTCGACCCTCTTCTTCCCGAACGGCAGGCGACGGTCGGCACGTTCCTGGAGTTCCGTCACACCGCGGCGACGCCTCCCGGCGTCCGCGTGACCGTGACCGCTCGCCTCGTCGACGTCGACGGCCAACGGCTCCGCTTCGAGCTCACCGCCCACGACCCGTTCGAGGAGATCGGACGGGGCACGCACGAGCGTTTCCTCGTCGATTCGGATCGATTCCTGACGAAGGTCTCTCGCAAGGCCAAGTCGGACGGGAACTAAGGTCCGGTGTCGTCACGGGAAACCCATCCGCTCTTCACGCGGGGTTCACACGGGGGAGGCATTCTCACGCCGAGCAGCAGAAATGCCGCTCTCCGCTAAACCTCCTTGCGGATAGCCACCACACCGGCCGGGGAGAGTCCTCCGGGATCTCCCCGGTTGCCTTTTCGGGGCCGACAGAAGGGCCGCCGTAGCCGGCCGACGCTAGCCGCCGCCCGCCGGCGGGAGAATCGTCAGTCGATCTCCATCCCGAAGCCGCGAGCGGAATCCGTCGCGGCGTGCGACGTTCCCCCCATTGACGAGCGCGTTGATGTGGCGACGAATCTCTCCGGACGTGTCGAACAGGCGGCTTGCCGCGGCCGGGTGATGATCGGCCCAAAGGCGGATCGCCGTCTCCACACTGCAACCTTCAGGCGCCTCGAGAACGCGGTAGTCGTCGCCGAGTTCGCGCTTGAAGGAGAAGGCAACCTCGATCTCGATTCGCATCAGCGGGCTCGCCGCCTCACGCTCATCGCAAGACGTTCAGCTTGCGGGAGATCTCGTTGTGAACGGGGACGAGTTCGTACAGCGTCTCGTCGACCAATCGGCCGTCTCGTACGCGCCAGTCGCCGTTGACCATCGCAAAATCGACCCGATCCGCGGCGCAGTGAACGATGGCCGCCACCGGATCGGCGTGCGAGCCGGCAAACGCGATGTCCGTCATGTCGAACGCGATCAGATCGGCCGCCTTGCCCGCCTCGATCGATCCGATCTCGTTCTCGCGGTGGAGCACGCTCGCTCCGCCGATCGTTGCCATCCGGAGCGCCTCTCGCGCCGTCAGCGCCGACGCACCGCTCGCGACACGCTGCAGGAGCATCGCCTGGCGGACTTCGCGGACCATGTTCGACGTGTCGTTTGACGCCGACCCGTCCACGGCAAGCCCGATCTTGATACACGTTCCCTTCATCTGCGTCACCGGGGCGATCCCGGAACCGAGCGTCATGTTCGAGCTCGGGCAGTGCGCCATCCCGACACCCGCCCGGGAGAGCTTGTCGATGTCCCGCTCGTTGAGCACGACGAGATGCGCGAACCAGGCGTCATCGCGCAGCCAGCCAAGATCCTCGATCAGGTCGACCGGCCGCATCCCGTGGCGCTTCAGGCAATACGCCTCCTCGTCGTGCGTCTCCGCCAGGTGGGTGTGTAGCAGGACACCCTTCTCCTCCGCCAGCGCGACCGTCTCGCGCATCAACTCGTGAGTCACCGAGAACGGCGAGCAGGGTGCTAGCGCGATGCGCAGCATCGCGAACGGGCTTGGATCGTGGTACGTCTCGATCGCCCGCTGCGAGTCGGCGAGGATCTCCTCCTCCGTCTGAACGACCGCGTCCGGAGGAAGGCCGCCGTCCTTCTTCGACAGAGACATCGAGCCTCGGCATGGATGGAACCGGGTTCCCGCGAGCCGCGCGCCCTCGATGTCGGCGCCGAAGATGTCCCCGCGACCCTTCGGGAACACGTAGCAGTGGTCGGTCGTCGTCGTCGCTCCGGTCAGCAGCAGCTCGCTGCACGCGACCGCGGAGGACACCCGCGCCGCCTCCTCGTCGAGCCCCTTCCAGCGCTCGTAGAGGAAGACGAGCCAGTCGAACAGCTCCGCATTCGATGCGCCGGGCACGTTGCGAAACAGCGTCTGGTAGAAGTGATGGTGCGTATTGACGAACCCGGGAAGGAGCACTTTCCCCTTCCCCAGAACCACCTCGTCGGCCTCGATCGCCGAAGCATTCTCCCCGACGTCGACGATCCGATTGCCCTCGACAAGGACGAAGCCGCCGGGCAGCTCCCGCCCGGCGGCATCCATCGTCGCAACGACGTCGAAGTCCTTGAAGAGGGTTCTCATCGTCTTCTCTACCTCGCGAGGTCGATGCCACTGGCCGTCTCCAGCACGGCCGCCAGCAAGTCAATCGTCGCCTCGACGTCCTTGACGCTCACGGTCTCCACGACCGAGTGCACGTACCGCGTCGGCACTGAAAGCGCCATCGCCGCGGAGCCGGCTTGTGCCAGCTGCAGCGCTCCCGCGTCCGTGCCTCCTTTGTGCGGAACGATGACTTGATGCGAGATCCCCCGCTCCTCGGCGAGCTTGATCATCGCGCGGACCAGTCCGGGGTGCCACACCGACCGAGCATCCCGAAGGGAGATTGCCGTTCCGGCGCCAACCTTCGAGATCTGTTGGTTCGCGGCGATTCCCGGCGTGTCTGCGGCCGGACAGACATCGATCGCGATTGCGATGTCCGGATTCACCCTGAACCCAGCGACATGCGCGCCTCGCAGCCCGATCTCCTCTTGCGTCGTCGCGACGATGTACAGGTCGCAGTCGAGCGACTTCGCCCGCTTCAGCGCCTCGATCGACGTGTAGACACCGATCCGGTCGTCCAACGCCTTGCCGGAGGCCACGTCCCCGTACTCGACGTACGTCTGGGACATCGTGACGGCGTCTCCGACCGAGACCCGCTCCTTCACCGCGTCCGCCGACAACCCAACGTCGACGAACAGGTCCTCAAGGAGCACGGGCTTCTTCCTCTCCTCGGGGGTGAGAATGTGAATCGGCTTGCGCCCGATGCAACCGGGGATGCTTCCGCCTTGCGTATGCACGTCGACGCGCTGAGCGACCAGCGTCACCGGATCGAAGCCGCCGAGAGGCGACAGCCTGAGGAACCCGCTCTCCTCTTCGATGAAGCTGACCAGGAACCCGATCTCGTCCATGTGTCCGGCGAGCATAACAACCGGGCCGTCTCCCTTCTTGTGCCCGATCACGTTCCCCATCGCATCGACCTCGACCGAGTCGACCAGATCCTTCAGCACGTCCACGATGACTTGGCGAACCGGGGCCTCGTAGCCGGTGACGCCGGGGGTCTCACTGAGCCTTTTCAGAAGTTCCATGCAGCCTCCTTTGCCGCGGGATAGTGTAGCGGTTCGTCTCTTCCGATCAATCGTTTGTGGGCCTTTGCGACCAGGAGTACCATCCGAACATGATTCCGATCCGCGACGCTCTGCCGAGCAGACACTTCCCCGTGGTGACGGTCGCACTCATCGTGATCAACCTGCTCGTCTTTCTGTATCAGGGCTACCTCCACACTCAGCCGGATCGCTTGGTCGACGGCGTCGCGTGGGAGGTGAGCGACCTCGTCCCACCCGCGTTCGATGCCGACACCTACCGAGCACACCGGCTCTCAGGAGGCGATCCAGCCCTCTATCCCGTCTCCGCGGACGACTACCTTATCCTCCAGTACGCGATCATCCCCGCCGAGCTCCTCGGCGGTGAGGACCTGCCTCCGGAAGCCGGTCTTCCACTGTGGCTCACGATCCTCACCGGGATGTTCCTCCACGGGGGGCTGATGCACCTCCTGGGCAACATGCTCTACCTCTGGATCTTCGGCGACAACGTCGAGGACGCAATGGGCCCGCTCCGGTTCCTCCTCTTCTACATCCTCTGCGGCACGGCAGCCGCGTTGGCGCAGATCGCCGTCGATCCGGGAAGCGCCATCCCGCTCATCGGCGCCTCTGGAGCCATCGCCGGGGTCCTAGCCGCGTACTTCATGCTCTACCCGCAAGCACGGGTTCTCACGCTCGTTCCGATCTTCTTCTTCATCCGTCTGATCAGCCTTCCCGCGGTGTTCCTGCTCGGGTTCTGGTTCATTCTCCAAGTCATCAGCGGCGCCGGCGCGCTCGGGTCGAGCGGCGGCGTCGCTTGGTTCGCGCACATCGGGGGATTCATCGCGGGGGCTGTGCTCGTCTTCCCGTTCCGCCGCCGCGGCGTCCCCATCCGGCTGTGGCAGTCGATTCGCAGGGGACGTACCTAACCGGATTGCGCCGGTCGGATGTCGCATTCAGGGGGACCGATCGCCTTCACTTCGGACGACCGACCTGCTAAGATGTACGAACGTGTCTAGACATTCTGGCCAAAGGAGTGATGCGGTATGAAGAAGGGGGCACTTCTCGGCTGCGCCGTGCTTATGCTCGTTTGCATCGGTTTGCTAGCCTCGGGTGGGGACCTTGTAAGCCGGCGTGTGATAACCATTACGAACGATCATGAGTTCACAGTCGAGAACGGCGTCTGCTCGGGAAGCGGGACAACTGAGGACCCGTACGTCATCGAGAACTGGCTGATCGATGCCGGCCTCGACGAGTACGGCATCCGCGTTCACGGCACGACGCGCGTCTTCATCGTCCGGAACGTCGAGATCAGTGGAGCCTCGAAGTCCGGCATCTACCTGAGCTACGTACAGAACGCCACGATCGAGGACTGCACGATCGAATCGAACTGGGTCGGTGTGACGCTCAACTTCTCGTCCTTCAACCGCATCACGGGGACCGAATTCGTGAGCAACGTCGACGGAATTCACACCTACTTCTCGCACACCAATCAGGTGCTCGATTGCATGTTCGATCGAAACGACACTGCACTCTGGCTCGATGCGTCGAACGAGAACCGCATCACGGGCAACCTGATCAGCGACTCGCATATGGGCATCTACATGAACCTCGGCTCGTCGCAGAACACGATTCTCAACAACGCGTTCGTCGGGAACCTGCACAACGCGTACACCGACGATCCGAACATCTGGGACGACGGGCTGGCCGGCAACTACTGGTCCGACTACACGGGCATCGACGCGGACGGCGACGGGGCGTGGGACGCCGCGTACCTGATCTCGAACGACGGGGATCAGGACAACTTCCCGCTCGTCGGCCATTCGCGAGTCGAAGCGCCGCCTGCCCCGACCTGCAACCCGTAGGGACGACTCCGCATCACGTCCGGCGGCGCGCAGGGCGCACGGGAAACCGCTTCTCGCTACAAGAGCGGCGAGAAGCGGTTCTCGTTCCAGTACTCGTCCCGCAACAGCTCGTCCTCGCGCATCAGCATCTGTAGATGTCCCGCTTCCCAGTCGGCAAGCTCCAGCAGGAACGCGCGGATCTGCGCGTCGGTCTCCTCCGCCGCCGCGGCACGGTAGAACGCCTCGGCATCCTTCTCCAACAGAATCCCGATCGACAGGGCTGACATCTCGAGATGCCGGCCGGCGATCCGTCTTCGGAAGTCCGCCGAGAAGATGCCGCCGGCCTCGGGCGGCGTCCATCGCTCGCCGAGCGTGACGCTTCCGTCCCAAGCTGAACCTTCCAGCAGCTGCCGGTACTCCAGCTGAAGCGCCTCGAAGTGCCGGCGCTCTTCGTCCGCCAGGTGTCCGAAGACCTCCTTCGCGGCCGGATCCTCGCTTTGCTCCGCCGCCGTCGTGTAGAACGTGAATCCATCACGCTCGGCGCGCAGAGCACCCTCAAGCCTCGGGAGAAGACGTTCCAGGTTCATGTCTGCTCCTTTCCCACCACACGAGCTTACACGATGCGCCGGCCTGCGGGCCGGTTTGACTTCTCACCCTTGCCTCCTACACTGAGAGATCCCCGACTTCGTGGAAAGGATCGCATGACCTCAGAGCGCCTGTTCGAGCGCGTCCGTGACGAAGTCTCCTATCCGCTCCTGCACGTCCCCGTGTCCGACATGAGGGAAGGGCAGCGGATCGCCCAGTGTTTCCTGGTGAAGCAGAAGTCACAGCGTTCCACGCGAAAAGGCGACCCGTACCTGGAGCTCGTGCTCGCAGACCGAACCGGAACGATCCCGGGGCGAGCGTGGTCGGAAATCGCGGAGCGCTACGCCAACCAGTTCGAGGAGGGGGAGTTCTCCTTCGTTCAGGGGCGAACCGAGACGTACCGAGGCACTCTGCAGATCATCGTCGAAGTCATTCGGCGACTGAGCGACCACGAGAAGGAGGCAGGGAAGATCCAGGATTTCGATCCGGCCCTTCTCGTCCCCGCCACCGACCGAGACGTCGACGAGATGTGGAGCGACCTCCTCGCACTGATCGGAGCCATCGAGCCGGTGCCCCTACGCGACCTCACGCACAAGCTGGTGACGGAGCGCGAGGAAGCGTTCAAGAGAGCTCCTGCGGCGATTGTGAAGCATCACGCCTACGTCGGCGGGCTTCTGGAGCACACGCTGGAGGTGGCGACCGGCTTCGACGCCATCGTCGCCGCCTTGCCCGGAGCCGGCCTTCGGCGCGGTTTGGGCCTCGCCGGTTCGATCCTCCACGACATCGGGAAGCTTGAGGAGATGGAGAACCCCATCGCACCTCGGCACAGCTTTACCGGCGAGCTGGTCGGCCACATCCTCCTCGGACGCGACCTCGTCCGCGACGCGGCGTCCGGGTTCGATTGGCCCGATCCTCGGCTGCCCGTGCTGCTCGAGCACGTGCTCATCTCGCATCACGGCGAGCTCGAGTACGGAGCGCCCGTCCTGCCGAAGATTCCCGAAGCGATCTGCGTCTATCACCTCGACAACCTCTCGGCCAAGCTGAACATGATGTGCGCGCATGCCGCCTCCGACGGCCAGGAAGGGGACTTCACAGCCTGGAGCCCCGACCTCGGGCGGCGCGTGTTCAAGGCCGACCTCGAAGGGGAGTAGACTCACAGAACTCCCGCAGGGATTGCGTTCCCTCCCTTCGTCTCTATAATCGGTGTTCTGGTCTCCAACTCGAAGCATCGGAGGGATCTGCAATGAGAACGGACTACTGCGGACGATTGACGAGCGCGGACATCGGCCGAATGGTGAAGCTGGCAGGCTGGGTGAATCGCCGGCGCGATTTCGGCACGATCACCTTCGTCGATCTGCGCGATCGAACCGGCCTCGTGCAGCTTCTCTTCTCCGAGGATGCGGTGCAAGACGCTGGCGAGACGCCCGAAGGACACTCTCTCAATCGAGAAGACGTGATCGCTGTCACCGGTTCCGTGCACCCTCGAAGCGAGGGGAACGTCAATCCGGATATGCACACGGGAGAGATCGAGGTCCACGTGAATGCCGTGGAGATCCTGAACAGGTCCGAGACGCCTCCTTTCCTGATCGAGGGAGACGGCTCCGACACCACTGAGGAGACGCGCCTTCGCTATCGGTACGTCGACCTCCGCCGCGAGCGCCTCCAACGAACGCTCGAGCTGCGCCATCGCGCGTTCAAGGCTGCTCGGGACTACTTCAGCGACGCCGGCTTCCTCGAGATCGAGACGCCGTTCCTGACGAAATCGACGCCCGAAGGCGCGCGCGACTTCCTCGTGCCGAGTCGGGTTCATCCGGGCACGTTCTACGCACTCCCGCAGTCGCCGCAGCTGTTCAAGCAGCTGTTCATGATCGGTGGCGTCGACCGGTACGTGCAGTTCGTGAAATGCTTCCGCGACGAGGACCTGCGAGCCGACCGGCAGCCCGAATTCACGCAGCTCGACCTTGAGATTGCGTTCCCCGAAGGCACCGACGAGATCCTCGGAATCCTCGAAGGCGCGATGCGACATGTCTTCCGGCAGACGCTCTCGGTGGAGCTTCCCGATCCGTTCCCGAGACTGACGCACGCCGACGCACTTGCGCGGTTCGGCACGGACAAGCCGGACACTCGTATCGGCATGGAGATCGTCGACGTCACGACGCTCGTTGCCCGCTCCGGATTCCGCGTCTTCGCCGAGGCCGCCACGTCCGGCGGCAAGGTCGCCGGGATCGCGGCGAAGGGATGCGCCTCGTACCCACGCTCCGCCATCGACAAGCTTCAGGAGATCGCCGTCTCCGCGGGAGCCAAGGGTCTCGTCTGGCTCAAGGTCGCCGAGGAAGGCCTCGAATCGTCGATTACGAAGTTCCTCAGCGACGAGGAGAAGGCCGCACTTCCGCAGGCGTTCGGAGCCGCGCCAGGCGACCTGATTCTCATTCTCGCCGGCGAAGGAATCGAGAAGCCGCTCGGAGTCCTTCGTCTCGCCGTCGCGGAGCGCGAGAACCTGACGCCCGAAGGCTGGGATCTCCTCTGGGTCACGGACTTCCCGCTGTTCGAGCTTGACGAGGACGGAAACCTGGCAAGCTCCCATCACCCGTTCACGTCACCGCGAGCCGAGGACATCGACCGGATCGAATCGGAGCCGCTCACGATCGTCTCCAACGCCTACGACCTCGTGTTGAACGGCACGGAACTCGGAAGCGGAAGCATCCGAATTCACCAGCGGAAGCTGCAGGAGCGCATCTTCCGGATGCTCGGGATTCCGCCGGAGGAGGCAGAGGCGCGCTTCGGCTTCTTCCTGCGAGCCCTGGACTACGGCGCGCCGCCCCACGGCGGCTTCGCTCTGGGAATGGACCGCCTCGTCATGATGCTCGCTGGCGAGTCCTCTCTTCGAGACGTCATCGCCTTCCCGAAGACGGCCGCCGGCGTCTGCCCGCTGACCGAAGCGCCGATGCCGGCAGCGGACGGACAGCTTCGTGAGCTGGGAATCGGCCTGAACCCGGGATGATGAGCCAGAAGCGGGCCGTGACAATCACCATCCTGATCGCCGCGGCCATCGGATTCGCGATCGCCCTGTCCAGTGGGCTGGGTTCCCTCGATTTGGAGCCGGGCACGCTCGTGGAGACCGGCAAGTCCGGGGGATTCGTTCTCCGCGGCGAACCGGGAACCTACCACGACGTCACGCTGCCGAGCGAAGGACTGTTCAACACGTTCCTGATCATCTTCCTGGCAGCGTCCCTCGCCTCCGCGATCTTCATGGTCGTGAACCGCGAGGCGCGTCCGAAGCTTCTCATCGCGCTGTTCGCTCTCGCGGCTCTCGTGCTCCTGGGGGTCTTCTTCCCTCGCGATCTCGCGAGGCGAGATGAGGCGTTCGTGGAAGAGGAGACCAGCGCCTCGGAGGAGGTCCTCCCAGGACCGACCTCGGAACCGGAGAGTCGAGTGGCCGTCGCGTCGCCGGAACCAAGCGGCGGAGCGCGATGGCCTCTGATCGTCTCCGCGGTGCTCGCAGCGGCACTGGCGATCGTCGCGATCACGCCGCTCGTCGTGTTTCTCGTCCGGTTCGCTCGTCGCAGGCGCACCTCGGCCGGCGTCGAGGAGGTGCTCGCTATCGCCGAAGACGCCGCACGGGAGATCGAGTCGGGTGCCGATCCCGTCGGCGTCGTCCAGCAGTGCTACGCGCGGATGCTTCGCGCGCTCTCCAAGCGCTACAGCGTAAACCCGTCGTTCCGGACGCCGCGGGAGTTCGCTGTCGACATGCGGGAGGCCGGCCTGCAGAGCGAAAGCGTCGATAACCTGACGGAGATGTTCGAACTCGTTCGATACGGAGGCCGTGCCGACGGCCAGTTCGCCCAGCGGGCACACGCCTGCCTGAGCGCTCTTCGGCTGAGCCATGAGCCGACGTAGCAAGAAGGTCGTCCGCCGACGCGCGTTCTGGCTCGTCGCGACGTCCGTTCTCCTCAGCGGCACGATCTATGTGATCGGGACGGGCCGTTGGGTCAGCATCTACGCGTTCTTCGCCCAGTTTCACCAGCGAATCCTCTGGGCAGGATTCCTGATGCTGTTCGTCCCCGTGCTCTTGATCGCGTTCCTGCGCGCGTGGGGCGTGGAGGACCTTCCGTACGTCGAGACGGTCCCGGAGCTCGGCGTCGGTAGGTTGGAGATTCTCGTGCAACGTCTCCGCAGAGCCCGGAGGTCCGGCTACGACCAGGCACTGCTGATCAACGAACTCGCGGAGCTGGCGGCGGCGGTCATCGCCCTCAACGAAGGCGTCGGACCGGCTGCCGCCCGGCGGATCTGCCGGTCGGGCCTGTGGACCGGCGACAAGGCCATCCTCGACCTCGTCGTGAACCACAGACTGCCTGACACCAGCGACGCCCAGTTCCATGCGCAATTCGAACACCTACTCGAAGCCATCGAGAGAATGCTCAAGGGAGGTACGAAGATTGAACCTCGTCGAAGTTGGTGAGCTGTCGGAGAGGATCCTCGACCGCGTTTCCGAAGCCATCGTCGGGAAGCGAGAGATGCTCGAGCTGGTCCTCACGTCGATCCTCGCCCGCGGACACATTCTGTTCGAGGACGTGCCCGGACTCGCGAAGACTCTGACCGCAAGCTCCTTCGCGCAGGTCCTCGGCATGGAGTTCAGGCGCATCCAGTTCACGCCGGACCTCTTGCCGAGCGACATCACCGGGTCGCACATCTACGATCGCAACAAGAGCGAGTTCGTCCTGGCGCCGGGCCCGATCATGGCCAACGTCATCCTCGCCGACGAGATCAACCGGGCAACGCCAAAGACGCAGTCCGCTCTCCTCGAGGCGATGCAGGAGCGGCAGGTCTCGATCGCCGGGGAGACACGGCCGCTGCCCGATCCGTTCCTCGTCATCGCCACGCAGAACCCGATCGAGTACGAGGGGACCTTCCCGCTGCCCGAAGCGCAGCTGGATCGGTTCCTGGTTCGATTGAACATCGGATACCCCAGCCCCCAGGAGGAGATCGAGGTTCTTCAGCGGAGGCTGCAGCGCAAGAGAGACGAGATCACGCTCGAGCCGATCTGCGATGCGGCGACGCTCCTCGAGATGCAGGCCGCCGTCGAGGAGGTGCACGTCTCGGAAGACATCGAGCGATTCGTGGTCGACATCGTTCGGAGCACCCGGACCCACACCAGCCTCTACATCGGCGCCAGCCCTCGAGGCTCTCTCGCGCTCGTGAAGCTCGCCCGCGCCAAGGCCGCGATCGACGGACGGGACTTCGCAATCCCAGACGACGTCAAGATTCTCGCCGTTCCCGCACTGGCGCACCGACTCCTCCTTAACCCGGACCTCTGGGCGCGCCGCACGACAACCACCGACGTCCTCGAAGGGATTCTTCAGACGACGCCCGTACCGAAAGTGAGCTAGATCGTGTCTTCTCGACGTCGAGCGCTGTTCGCCATGGTCCTCGGTCTCGGGCTGGCTCTGTTCGGCTTGATTGCCCGGGATGGACATGTCGTCGCTCTCGCGATTCCTCCCCTCTTCTTCGCGGCCGCGCTCTTCCTCTCCAATGCGTTCCACGTGGCGCCGCGGCTTCACGTATCCAGGCAGCTTGCCGACCCACGCATCCACGAGGACGAGGAGACCGACATCAGCTTCACCGTGACCAACGACGACTCCAACGAAACGTTCGTCGCCCTGTACGACGACGTTCCTCCCTCCGTCTCCGTTCTCGACGGGCAGACTTCTCTTGCCGCGCGGCTTGCCCCCGGAGCCTCGGAGACTCGCAGCTACAGAGTGACCGCACAACGTGGCGGCCATGAGCAACGAACCATGCGTGGGACCTCCTGGGCCCGTTGGGGCCTTGCCTGCAGGAACCTTGACCTCCGCCTCGAGACGCGGCTCTCGTCCCTTCCGATCTACGAGACGCTGAAGGAGCTCGAGATCCGACCCCGCAGGGTCCACGCATACGCGGGATCGGTGAGAACGCGCCGCTCCGGCTCGGGACTCGAGGTGCTCGGCTGCCGGGAGTACGCGCTCGGCGACGACATCCGCCGGATCAACTGGAGAGCCTCAGCGCGACGGGACGATCTGATCGTCAACCTCTTCGAGCAGGAGCGCATGACCGACGTCAACATCATCGTCGACGCACGCGCGCACATGCACATTCAGGCCGGGGAGGTCAAGACGTTCGACCTCGTCATCCGCGCCGCAGCCAGTGTCGCTTCGTACTTCCTTCGCCAGGGAAACCGCGTCGGTCTCATGATCTACGGCGACGCACTCAACTGGACGTTCCCCTCCGCGGGCAGACTTCAGATGGAGCGTCTACTTCACGCTCTCGCGCTCGCGCGGCCGTCGACACGCCTTGCCTTCGGGCAGCTTCGGCAGCTCCCGACTCGCCTATTCGCAACCGGCTCTCAGCTTGTCGTCTTCAGCACCCTCGGCTCACGCGAGGACGCCGAGATTCCGTGCCAGCTCGTGGCGCGCGGCTACTCCGTCTTGCTGATCTACCCGAACAGCTCCAGCCTCGAGCGCGAGGCCTCAACTTCCAGGCCTCAGGCGATCCTCGCCGAGCGCATCATCCGCCTGGGATGCCACACCATGCTCTCTCAGCTCAGCCGCGTCGGTGTGCACGTCATCGACTGGGACATCACCGAACCTCTGAGCGTTGCGATCCACCACGCTCGACCGATGCTCAAGGGGGCACATCGATGAGGCTCCTGGCGACACTCAGCTTCGCCCTCGGCGGCCTCGTGCTTCTCGTCAATGCGGCCGGCACCGGGACCATGACGCCTGGCCTCGTGGCCATCGGGGTCGCCGCCGTCGCCATCCTCGCGAGCCGCCGGAGCACCGCATGGGCCACGGTATCTCTCGCCCTGTTCGCATTCGCCGCCGCCGTCGGCGCATCGGCGAGCGAATCGATCCTTCTCCCTGCAATCGCACTCGTCGCCGCACTGCACGGCTGGGATCTGGCTCTCGCCGCGCGGCGCCTCGCCGGATTCGACCGACACGAGCTCCGCCCGATCGTTCTGCGCTACGGCGTTTCCTCGGCCGCGATCGCCCTCGGTTCGGTGGCGCTGACTGCGGCCGCCACGCTCTTCGAGTTCCGCCTCTCGTTCGGAACCCTCGCCGGACTCGCCGCGGGGTTCCTGCTTCTCGCGTTGGCCGTCGGAATCGTTGCCCGGCCGCGTCGCCGCTCTCCGACCGCCTCCGCCGTCCCGAGCGACGAAGCCGAATGAGAAAGCCGGGCGATCGAGTCGCCCGGCAGTCATGATTCGTGCTCGATTCCTGGCAGAGGGCTACGGGACGTCCTCGAGAACTCCGCAGATCTCGAGCGCAAACCGGCTTCCGTCGGCGTGCCCGCTCAAAATGCCCGTCAGCTCTGCCGGGTCGGTCGCTCCGGCGGGATGAAGGCGATACGAGAACGAGCGCTCGTCACCCGGGTCGAGAACCGTTGCGTAGAGAACGTCGTAGGTCCGATTCTCCGGATTCGGTACGGCGGCCATCGCGCCACCGTCGTCGAGGAGCTCCACCTGCCAGCCCCGCGGCATTGATTCCTGGATCCCCGGAGCGGTGACCGACTCGTTCACGTAGATCGTGATGAGAACGAACACGGTCCCGTCGCCCTGGGCGATCGTCTCCCGCACTGCGTACGCAGGGACGTCTCCGACGAGGATGCCCTTCCGCGCCGTCTTCCGTCGTCCGTCGGCGTCCTTGAGCGTAACTTCCGCTACGTAGAATCCTTCGGCCTCGAACGCGTACTCGGCCGTCGGCTCGCCGGTGTCCAGATCGATGACGCCGTCCCCGTCGAAGTCCCACGCGTAGGTGAAGATCCCCGAATCGAGGCACGGCTCGCAGATCGCGAACTCCACCGTCTCTGCCACCGGCGGATTGAACGTGGATGGCTCGAAGTCGGCCTCCCATCCGAAGGCGCTCGCGCCGCACAAGCAGAGGATGCCGGCGCACAGAGCCGTCACGAAGGCTCTCTTCTTCATACCCCCTCCTAGCTCGATCACGCCACGGTCCGCTCCGCTACTGCGGAAGCGGATCGTGGACGGATCTCCCGGTCAACCAGTAGGCAATCAGATCCTGCAACATGGCGACATCGATCGACTCGCCACCCGTGAACGGCACTTCGCGATCCTCGGTTCGCAGCCACAGAACTACCGCGTACTGGATTTCCGCGAACTCGATGATCTCCGAGTTCGGCTCGCAGAGCTTCATGACCGCGACGTCCGGCTCACCGGACGTTTCGGACGGCTCCAACGCCAGCCTCGAGACGACCACAGGGATCGGAAGGTCGTTCGTCAGAACGATCTTGTCTTCCCCGAGAATCGCTTGGTCGAGACGCGGCGACGAGCTTCCGACCGTCCCCTGGATCGAGAATTCCTTGACCAACTCGGACCCAAGTGCGGCCTCCGACGGGGCCTGCAGCGTATAGCGGATCTCCCGCTGCACGTCGACCGTCTCTCCGCCCAGCTTCTGAACGAAGACCCACTCCGCTGAATCTCCGGTGTCGCGAACGGTTGCCGTGTCGTTCTCTCCCTTGGTGAACAGCCAATCGGCCGGGAACTGCTCCACCACCGACATTCCGTTCACCATCCCTTCGATTTCGATCAGGAGGGTGACGTTCACGATCGCCTCAGGGACCGTCTGGTCGCCCGGCAGGCACGTCTCGATCGTCCGCGTGACGGTCACGCGAGGGCCGAGCTCGACGATCACGTCGGCTTCGTATGGCTCCGACTTCGATCCGTCTTCATCGATGGCGACAAGCGACACGGTGAACGTTCCGAGTTCCCCGTAATGATGCTCCGGGTTCTGCTCGGTGCTCGTCGTGTCGTCGCCGAAATCCCACTCCCAACCGACGACGTCTCCGTCATCGTCGACGGATGCGTCCTCGAACAGGACAGGATCGGCTGTCCCAAGCGGCGCGTCGGCCTCGATGGTGAACGAGGCTTCTGGCGGCGTGTTCGGCAGAATCGCCGACAGGACGAGTGGCTCGATTTCCACGGCGTGCGCAACGCCTCGGAAGTCGTTGTAGTAGACCGCTGACGCCATGTCGGTGTCCCAAGCGCCCCGCTCCACAGCCTCGATGTCCATCTCTATCGTCACTCGCTCGCCGAGCTCAAGATCGCCGAGCCGCCAAATCGCGGTCGTTCCGTCGGGGCGCAGCTCGACCTGCGTCGCCTCCGGGGTCGCCGCAGCTAGCCGCAGTTCGCGCGGAAGCCGCTTCTCGATTCGGACGTCCCCCGCCGCGATGGATACATTGAGGTCGCTGAAGATGTCCGTCTGAGCTTCATCCGTCGGGCTCTCGAAGAACTGCCCGCCCGTCATCTCGGCGAACGACTCGAGCATGTTCGGGTTGATCAGGGTTCCGAGGCCGACGGTCATGATCCGTATCCCCATTCGCGCGGCGGCTTCTCCCTCACTGTCGGGCTCGGGTCCGACGCTCGATTGGCCGTCGGAGATCAGGACCTCCACGAAGATGGCATCGTCGCGTCCGACTTGCTCGAACTCGTTGCGCGCCATCTGCATCCCGAGGCCCATCGCCGACTTGCCACTCGCGGCTAGATCGGCGAGCGCAAGCTTCACCGCCCCGAGATTGTGCGTGAGCGGCATGTCCAGTTGCGCCGTCGTGCCGTAGGAGATCAGGGCGGCGCGGTCGTCCACGCCGAGCTGCCCCACCAAATCGAGGGCGAACGCTTTCGCCAACGCCACATCGGAGGTCGCCGACACGTCGATCACGAAGACACAGTCGATCGGATAGCGACCGATCGGCCCCGTCGTTTCGAGGGTCAGCGTCAACGTCGCGCTCTCCAGCTCCTCATCCTGTCCGACAACATAGATCTCTGTTGGGATGAGCGTTTGGTCGATACGAAGGGTCCCCTCACCCAGCACCGCCCAAGACAAGCATGCCAACGTCAAAAGGAGGACGGCGAGGGGGATCCCCCTCGCCGTATGGTTGGTCGTTCTCATTCGTATCATCTCCCAGTGCGGGGCCCGACCTCGGCCGACCTACGGATCACAGAGCCACTCGTCCGGGTCGCACGGCCCATCGGGCGCGCTCGGGAGCGGATCACAGATGTTCGTCCCGGTCAGCCAGTAGGCGATGATCTCCTTCAGCATGTGGTATCCGACCGTCTGCCCGCACGTCCACGGCACGATCTCATCTTCAAGCCAGAACGCGATCGCGCGCTGGACCTGCTGGAACGAGATCTTGTCGGAGAGCGTGATGTCGAGGCGGTCGTTCTGGACATCCCACCGCGAGATCGCAACGAGGACCGACACGCAGTCGCTGATGTCGACTCCGCTGTCGCCGGTCACCGTGGTCTCCATGCACGGGAGCCCCGCGTCGACGATACCGAACAGGTCGTTCGAGCTCGCGTAGCAGGGATCGCTTGCCGCAATCTCGATTGCCTCGGTCTGCGGCACCTCGACCTGGTAGATGATCGCTTTCATCGTGTTCGCAGGAAGCTTCGTCGGGTAGACCCACTCCGTCGCCGACGCCTTGTAGGTGAACCCGGCGTTGTCGATCGGAATGACCTTCCAGCCGCTGGGCAGCTCTTCCTTGAGCCCAACGCCGTAGAGGTCCTGGTCAGCCCAAATCTCGACCTTCACCGTGAACGTGCTCGCCGCCTTGTCCCCACCTGGCCCGTAGTAGTTGAGCAGGATGTTGTTGCAGGGGACCGGCGTGTGAATCGTCCGCACGGCGGTGATGCTGGTCGGAAGCATTCCGGGAAGCGGGAGGTCGACCGGCGTGCACGTGTACGCGTACGCGGCCAGCTCCTTCATCTCGTGAAGGGAGATCGTCTTCCCTTGCGTCAGCGGGACCGCCTCGGCGTACTGCCACATCTCCAGAGCACGCGCCAGCTGCTGCGAATCGATCTTCTGCGACAGACGCAGATCGATCGAGTCATCCATGTCGATGCTGGTTCGCGGCACCAGATGCGCGATCGCCGTCTTGAGCGGAAGCGCATCGGTGATCTCGATCATCGAGTCACCCTCGATCGGAATCTCCATGAACGGCGTCATCGCTTGGAACGTACCGGTGATCGTGAAGCAGACCGGCAGCGTCGTCGCGATGAGCTGATCGCTGGTAGGCACGGTGACTTCGTAGGAGATCACCTTGGTGGAGCCCGCCTTGATCTGGTCGACAAACACCCACTGGACGTCAGCGCGCTTGAATGCGGCGCCCGAGTTCTCCAGCGGCTTGACCTTCCAGCCGACCGGGAGGTTCTCCTGGATTCCGACGCCGGCCAGATCCATCTGAGGCTCGAAGCGGACCACGACCAGGAACGTCGAACCCGGCAGCGCGGCGATCGTCGAGATCGTTCGCGACACCTCAACCGCCAGCTCGCCGATGTCGATGGTGACCGTCTCACGGTCGGACGCGCCCGCGGCGTCCGTCGCCCGCAGGGTAACGCTCTTCAGTCCGCTCGTCGTGTAGGTGTGAGTCACCACCGGGTCGGTCGTTTCGAGCTCGAAGAGCCCGTCGCCGTTGAAGTCCCACTCGTAGGTGTCGACCGCGCCGTCCGCGTCGTACGTTGCCGACGCATCGAACGTCACCGGCTCGTTGATGTGCACCGTCGCCGGTGACACGAAGAACGAGGCCGTCGGCGGCCGGTTCGTTGTCGCCTCGATCAGGATCGGATCGACCAGGTTCAGCGAGTACTCCGTCGGTACGCCGAAGCTGCCCGACAGGAACTTCGCCCTCGTGATCCCCGTCGCGAAGACAGGGAACAGCTCGAGAGAGAACTCCTGACCGAGAGGACCGAGCGCCATGCCGTCCCCAAGGCCGTCATCCCACGACCAGGAGACTGTGCCCGTCGGAGGCGTCAGATCCCAGGTGTCCCGGAAATCGAAGTTGTCATCCTGGACCTGGAAGCTCGCCCCCGTCGGAACGCCGTTCAACGGCATCGACACGGCGCCCGCCGTGCTGCCAGCGATTCCGCTGAGCTGCACGACCAAGGAAAGGTCCCCACTGCCGGTGTCCTGATACAAATAGAACACCGCCGTGTTGGCCTCCTCGAAGCCGGTCGAAGATACGCTTCCGACGTACCCGTAGAAGTCTGCGACTCCCGCCGGGTTCTCCAGAGGCGTAACCGTGTACTGCGTTCCCCCTTGACTGACAGTGTAGAAGCCGTCGCTTTGCGCCAACCCCGTCGCCGGAAGTAGGAGAACGACCACCGTCAGAAGGAGGCAAAGGCCAAACAGATTGACCTCACGCACCTTCATTGCTACCTCCTTTGTTGGCATTCTCATCTTTGCATCGATCGAAAAGAGGAATGGATCTTCACTCTAGCAGAAGGACCCCCCTCAAGTCTGTAACCCCGATTACGCTTTACGAGCGCCTCCTTTCGAGTCCTCATCTTCATTCTCTACAGTGCCACGGCCACCTGATACAGGGCCGAATCAATCGCGCCTTTTGCCGCTTCGACCGGATCGGCCGTCAGCAAGGACAGAAGCGGCTGATCCGCGTACGTCACGGTCGTGGAGAACTCCACGTCGCCGTTCGGGCTGAACACGGTCGCCAAGATCGCAACGGTCGCTTCCTTGTCGATTCCGAACAAGAGCCCCAACGGACTGATCAGGAGCTGAACGGACGAATCGAGGAAGGACGTCGCTCCCAGAAGGAGCAACGACCGCTCCGGCTTGTACGAAATGCGGTTCTCCCACCGCACCAGCCGAAGAATCATGATGTGGTGCGCGTCCAACGTTTGCGCCAGCCTTCGCAACCCGTCGACCGTCAGGCTGTTTCCGACGTACGTGTTGGTGAAGCGCTGAGCGTACATGAGCTCGCCGGCCGAACACACATCCACACCGGCAATCAGGGCGCAGCGCTGAATCGCGTAATTCTTCAAGGTTTCCAGATCCGCTGCCGGAACCGGCGCAGCGGCTTGTACGAACACAGCAACCTTCTGTGCGACGGCCCCGAACCCCAGGCCGACGACCAAGATGACGACAACGGTCCATGATACGATGCTCTGGATACGCTTCAACATCTCTCCCCACCACCCGTTCTAGTTCCTGTTGCAGCCGGGGAGAGCGTATCCGTGGGCCGTTCGACCCGATAGGAAGGGTGTCGAGGCGACCGTCCGACTTTGTCTAGGGGGTGCCGGACATCTGTCCATCACCCGTCGGTCGAACGGGCCAGGAAGTCCGCGAAGGTCCCAAGGGATCTAGATCGTGAGCTCGGTCGGATTCTGTGCCGCGTGCGGATGATTCGGGCCGGCGTAGAGCTTCAACTTACGGAGCATCCGCCGCCCGAGCTTGCTCTTGGGCAGCATTCTTCGCACCGCCTCGCGTACGGGCATCGTCGGGCGACGTTCGATCAACCGGCGATACGACATCTCCTTCAGCCCGCCGATGTACCCGCTGTGGCGCTGGTAGAGCTTCTTGTCCCACTTCTGACCGGTGAGATCAATCCGCTCGGCGTTGATGACGACGACGTAGTCGCCCGTGTCGACGTGCGGCGTGTAGATGGGCTTGTGCTTGCCCTGGAGGATCTTCGCGACCTCCGAGGCGAGCCGCCCCAAACGCTTGCCGTCCGCGTTTACGACAAACCACTCGCGGTTCCACGTCTTGCCGATCTCTTCGTTCTTCGCGACGAATGTACGCTGCATGATGGACTCCCTCATGAATGAGCGCCGATTGTACCTACGCCGGCGGCGGTCTTCAAAGTGCCCTGTGAATCGTCTCCTCAGGCTTCGGGCCGTACGAGACGATCGTGACGGGGACCCCGAGCTCCGCTTCGATCCATCGGACGTATTCGATCGCCTCCTGCGGTAGATCCTCCAATCGTGCTCCCTCCATCCCGCCTTCCCAGCCGGGAAGGGTCTCGTAGACGGGCTCACAGGCATCGAGTACGTCCGCCGAGAGCGGGAACCGGGCGATCTCGTCTCCATCGAGCACGTACGCTCGGCAGACGCGGATCTCCTCGACTCCGTCGAGAACGTCGAGCTTCGTCAGTGCGATCTCGTTGGCCCCGTTGATTCTGATCGCGTGGCGCATGGCCACCAGGTCGAGCCACCCGCAGCGACGCGGCCGCCCTGTTGTCACGCCGAACTCCCCGCCGATGGTCCGGATCGACTCGGCGAGATCATCGGCCATCTCCGTCGGGAACGGCCCCTCCCCGACCCGGGTCGTGTACGCCTTCATGACGCCGATCCGGCGCGAGACATCGGGAGACGGAATCCCGATCGAGTTGCCGAGCCCGGCAAACGTCGTCGAGGACGACGTCACATACGGGTACGTCCCATGATCGACGTCGAGGAGCGCTCCCTGCGCCCCCTCGAATAGAACCTCCATCCCGTCGGCCAACGCACGCTCGATCGCCTCCGAGGCGTCGCAGATTCCCTCGAGGAACGGCTCGGCAAGCTCCAGAAGCTCTCGGCGGAGATCGCCGGCGTTCATCCCGCCGATCTCCTCGCTCTTCGGCCAGAGCCCACGCAGCTGGTCAAGTCGCCGTTCCACTTGAGCCTCGAGGTGACTCGGCCGAAGCAGGTCGCCGGCGCGGACGCCGACCTTTGCCGCCCTGTCCCGATACGTTGGCGCGATGCCGCGGCGCGTCGTTCCGAAGTGCTTCGCTGCACCTTCGAGCTCCTCGACAACTCGGTGGTAGGGCAACGTCAGGTGCGCGTTCTCCGCGATCACGATCTGCGGCGGCGTCTTTACGTGCGCGGAGATCTGATCGAGCTCCTCCCGCAACACGGCAAGATCGATGACCATCCCGCCGGCGAGGACCGAGACTGTACCCGGGAAGAACGCACCCGCGGGGATCAGATGCGTACCGAACTTGACCCCTCGATCGATCACCGTGTGCCCTGCGTTCGCGCCGCCGTTGAAGCGGACGACCATGTCCGCCTCCTTCGCGAGGACGTGGGTGATCTTCCCCTTCCCTTCGTCACCCCACTGAAGCCCGAGAATCGCAGTCGCCATCTTCTCCTCCTACGCCGCTACCCGCTTGAGCCCAAGGGTGACCTGGCCGCCGCCGAGATCGAACGTCTCTCGGCGATCCGCATCGTCGGAGACTGTCTCGAGAATCTCCGCGGCGAGCACCTCGTCGGCGATCTCATCTCGGTTGCCGGCGAGAATCGCCGCGATCGGCTCCTCGGCTTCCACCATAAGAACGATCCGGTCGGTCACCTCGAAACCGGCCTCCTTGCGCGCGATCTGGATCTTGTGGACGAGCTCCCGAACGAGGCCCTTTGCCCGTAGCGCCTCGTCGATGCGGCCGTCCAGCAGGAGTTCGACGCCGCCGTCTTCCGCGACGAGAAGTCCTTCCGGAAGCGCGGTTTCGAAGGTTACGTCCTCCACGAGAATCTCGATCGCCTCGCCGTCGAGCTCCATGCTCGTCCGCCCGTCGGCGAGAGCCTCCCGCAGCACGTCGGCCGCCTGGCCCCGAATCCACTCCGCCGCGGCCTGACCGGCCGCCCCGAGCCTCGGTCCGAGGGTTCGGAAGTTGGGCACAGGACGCTCGCCGAGATACGCATCGAGGCTCTCCGCGATCTCGACGCTCTCGACGTTCAGCTCCCGTTCGACCAGAGACGCGACCTCGGACGACAGCGGCGCGGTCGACCGTACGACGACGCGCGGCAGCGGCTGTCGAACGCGGATCTCGGCCTGATTGCGAAGCTGGTGCCCGAGCGCGGCGACCTGCCGCGCAAGAGACATCTCCGCTTCCAGCCCCTCATCGAGCAGAGCCTCGTCCGCCTCCGGATATGCGCAAAGGTGGACGCTCGCCGGGTCGCTCTCGGTCCGGAGACGCCGGTAGATCTCGTCGGAGAGGTACGGAATGAACGGCGCCAGCAACGTGCAGGTGCCGATCAGGATCTCACGCAGCGTGTCGTAGGCCGCCTGCTTGTCCGGCCCCATCCCGCCCTTCCAGAACCGCCGCCGGGAGAGCCTGACGTACCAGTTCGACAGGTCCTCGACCAACCGCTCGAGGTCCGACGTCGCCGTCACGACGTCGTAGGCGTCGAGCGCGTCGACGACCGTCTTCGTCGTCGAGTGGAGCCGTGCACGGATCCACCGATCGAGGATCGTCTCCTGGTCGCGCGCGGTTCCCTCCGCCGGCTCGTAGCCGTCGATGTCGGCGTAGAGGGCAAAGAAGTCGTAGGTGTTCCGCAGCGTGTCGAGGAACTTGTAGAGCGGTTCGGCGACGCCCCGCTCGGAGAGCTTCCGCGTCTTCCACGGCGAACTCGTCGAGTAAAGGTACCAGCGGATGCAGTCGGCGCCGTAGGTCCCGATCAGCTCCCACGGATCAAGGACGTTCCCTTTCGACTTCGACATCTTCAGGCCGTCTTCGTCGAGGCCGAGACCCGTGCTCAGGCAGGTCCGGTACGGCGCCGGCCCGTGAATGATCGTGCTGGTCGCGAGCAGCGTGTAGTACCAGCCACGCGTCTGCTCCATCGCCTCGCAGATGAAGTCGGCCGGGAACTGGTCTTCGAACGTCTCTTCGTTCTCGAACGGGTAGTGCCACTGCGCCGTGTGCATGCTGCCTGCGTCGAACCAGGTATCGATCACGAACGGCACCCGGCGGGCCTCTGCCCCACAGGACGCGCAGCGGACGACCACGTCGTCGATCCACGGACGGTGCAACTCCACCGACTCGGCGAGTGCCGGATCGGTCGCGCGCTCGACGAGTTCGGCGCGGCTTCCGATGCACGTGACCTCTCCGCATCCTTCGCAAACCCAGAGCGGAAGAGGCGTTCCCCAGTACCGATCGCGCGAGAGGGCCCAATCCTTCAGGTTCCCCAGGAAGTCGCCCAGCCTGCCCTCCCCGACGTGCGCAGGGATCCACTGGATCGACGCGTTGCTGGCGATCATCTCCTCCTTGACCGCCGTCGTCTGGATGTACCAGGAGTCCATCGCGTAGTAGAGGAGCGGCGTGTCGCATCGCCAGCAGAACGGGTAGTCGTGTTCGTAGACCATCGACCGGAAGAGCAGGCCGCGCTCCTCCAGGTCCTCGAGAATCTTCGGATCGGCGTCCTTGACGAACTCACCCTGACACATCGGGAACAACTCGGTGTAGTGGCCCTCCAGATCGACCGGCTGCACCATCGGGAGGCCGACCTCGCGCCCGAGGCGGTAGTCGTCTTCACCGAACGCGCACGCGACGTGCACGGCGCCCGTCCCGTCCTCGAGGTTGACGAAGTCGGCGGCGTACACGCGGTACGCGGCCTCGTCGTCGGTCAACCGATACAGCGGCTCGTAGCGAAGCCCGATGAGGTCCCGCCCGGAGACCCGACGGATCACCTTCGCCGGCCGATCGAGCGCCTTCTCCACCAGCGCCTCGGCGAGAATCAGGCGCTCGGCCTCATCGCCCTCCGCCAACTCGATTTCGACGTACTCCGCGCTCTCCGCGATCGCGACGGCGACGTTTCCGGGCAGCGTCCATGGAGTCGTCGTCCAAGCCAGGATCGAAACCGGAGTATCTCCGTCTCTCTTGAACGTCGACCCCTCGTCGCTTGCGACACGCATGCGGACGAACACCGACGGGTCCTCGACCGCCTTGTAGCCCTGCGCCACCTCGTGGGAGGAGAGCCCGGTTCCGCACCGCGGGCAGTACGGCAACGTCTTGTGCCCCTGGTAGAGGAGCCCGCGGTCGAACATCGTCTTCAGCTCCCACCACACCGTCTCGATGTAGTCTCCGGTGTAGGTGACGTAGGCGTTTTCGAGATCGATCCAGAAGCCCATCCGCTCGATCATGCGCTCCCACTCGCCCTTGTACTTCCAGACCGACTCCTTGCACTTCGTGACGAACCGCTCGACCCCGTACGCTTCGATCTCGGGCTTGCTGTTGACGCCGATCTCTTTCTCGACCTCCAGCTCGACCGGCAAGCCGTGCGTGTCCCATCCGCCCTTCCGGTGCACGTAGAATCCCTGCATCGTCTTGTATCGCGGGAAGAGGTCCTTGTAGACACGCGGCATGAGATGGCCGAAGTGCGGCATCCCATTCGCCGTCGGCGGTCCCTCGTAGAAGACGAACCGCGGTCCGTCCTTCGTCTTCTCCAACGTCTGCTCGAACAGCGCTTCTTCGCGCCACGTCGCGAGCAGAGCCTCCTCGCGCTCCACCGGATCCTTCACCAGCTTCTCGTACGACTTCATTCTCGTCTCCCACTCCCAACGCAAACGCGCACAGTCAAGCACCCAGGTTTCGATCAACATGCAAAGCGAAAACGGCCGCAGACGCCCCTAGCGGGGCTTGGGAATATAGATCAGAAGTGGCTGGTAGCACTCTTGCACCGTGTTCATCGTTCGATCACGATCCGCATCATAGCGGTCCCAACTGCGCTCGTCAACTGCTTTCCGGGTCCTCGCCAAGGCCGCGTCCGGAGCGGATGAGTGGACACGTTGCCGTCCGCGAGATCCCTTCGGTCCGCCCGCCGGAGAGGAGATACGACCACGTCGCCGGCGGGAGAGCTGTCGGCCCGAGGCCGCTCAGCCGACCTTGAACGACGCGACGCCGACGCCGATCCTACCGACATGAAGGATCGAAGAGCCGTTCTCGCGTTCCTCCTCAGCTTGACTCTTCTCGTCGCCCTGTACGGCTGCTTCGAGGAGCCCGGCCCGACGGCCGTCCTCTCGAGCGCCGTGATCAGCGGGCCGGCGCCGCTCGACGTGAGCTTCAATCTCTCGTACTCCGAACACCCGGCCGGCCGGCCGATGGAGTACGAGCTCACCTTCGGAGACGGCTCGGACCCTGTCACAGGAACCGAGTTCGGCATTGCCGTCCATCACACCTATCTCGCCGGAGGCACCTACGTCGCAACGCTGACGGTTACCGACGATCAAGAGGCCATCTCCATCGATCGTCTGACGATCACCGTAAGCGAGGACGGCCCGCCCGTCGGCACCGAGGTCGGACGAACGGCTCCCGACTTCACAGCGTCCACGACCGACGGCGGCGAGATCACGCTCTCCGACTTCCGGGGAAGCGTCGTCATGATGGACTTCTGGGGTGCGTGGTGCGGTCCGTGCAAGCAGAGTCTGCCCCACCTCGACAACCTCGTTCAGCGCTACGGCGGCCAAGGCCTCGTCGCCATCCTGATCAGCACCGACGCCGTCGAGCAGACGTCGATCGACTACCTCGCCGACCACGGCTACGAGGACTTCATCTCCATCTGGGAGCCGGGAGCGAAGTACACCCCGGTCGCGGAGCTCTACGGCGTTCTGAGCGGAGGCGACGTCGGGATTCCGCACACCTTCCTGATCGACCGGCAGGGCGTCATTCGCTTCAGAGGCCATCCAACCCTCGACCTGACCGACGTGATGATCGAGGCGCTTCTGTAGACAGCTCCTAGACGGCCTCGCCGGACTCGAGGGCGTCCGAGTCGACATCGGTGCGCCACTCCCGGAACCACCGAACTGCGACCGCCGCAGCGGCAAGACCGACCACGTTCCACAGGGGGAAGAGCCAGAAGGTCCCCAACAGGTCGGCGACGAAACCGGAGACCGGCGGCCCGATGACCTGACCCGCCGCGAAAGACGAGCCGTGAAGCCCGGCAAGAACGCCCATGCCGTGCGTCCTACCGATCTCCGTCCGAATGCCGAGCATCGACGCCCGCGCGAGCGCCGAGAGCCCACCGATCGCGAACATGACGATCAGAATGCCCGGGAGCCATCGAATGAACGGCACGACGATCAGGAGCAGCGGCGCCCCCAACGCGCCGATCACGATCTGAGGCATTCGCCGAAACCGGTCGGCCATGTAGCCAAACGGGATCTGGAGGACCGCCCCCCCGAAGAAGTAGGCCGAGAGGACGTAGCCGATGTTGGCCTCACCGAAACCGAACGCCGCCGCCGCGTACAGCGGGTAGAAGGAGTTCATCCCCTGTCGCCAGAACCCGCGTGACGCGAAGTAGAGCATGATCCCCTTCACCGAGTCGATCCGAATGAGTTCCCGCACCGTTGCACCTTCTCGCCTCTCCTGCGGAACGGGCCGCCTCGATCCGTGATCGGCGGGGACCCAGATCGCGACCATGAGAAGCGCGAGGACGCTCATGATCCCCATCGCGACGAACGCCGCCTCGTGCGACCACGTCTCTCCGACCCAGCCACCGATCAACGGGCCGAGGGAGACGCCGATGAACATCGAGGAGTAGAACGCGTTCATCATGAGTCCCACGCGCTCCTTCTGAGTGATGTCTCCGATGTACGCCTGCGCAATCGGCGTGACCAGCATCGACGCCGCCCCCTGCACGAAGCGCAGGATGCCCAGATGCCAAAGGTTGCCGACGACCGTGTAGAGGAGCGAAACGCCCGTGAACGCCGCCAGACCGACGAGGATCATGCGTCTCCTGCCGATCCGGTCCGAAAGTCGGCCCACGAACGGCCCGGCCGCCGCGCGCGACAGAGGAAACGCCGCGAAGGCGAGCCCGAGCTCGAACTTGCTCGCCGAGAACGTCTTCGCGTACAGAGGAAGAATCGGCGCGATGATGCCGACGCCAACGAGTGCGACCGCCGTTGCGACAAACAGACTGGCGAACGCCCACGCGTACCGTCCCCTGCCGCCCTCCGATGCATCCATTGGACCGAGAAGTATCCCGAATGCGTTCGGATCTTCACGGAATCGAACGTTGAACCTGAAGTCCGGCACACTAGAATCCCGACAAACGTCTCGAGGAAAGCGACGGTGGTTCGATGAAGGAGAAGCTGGCAGGAATCGTCGGCAGTCTGAGTGCCGACTACGCGGACATCCGCTACGAGGAGAACAGGAGAACGAAGATCTCGTACCGCGGGAAGCGCTTGGTCGAAGTGACTACGACTGAGACCTTCGGAGGCCACGTGCGGGCGTACGCCGACGGGGGAAAGGCGACGGCCTCCTTCTCCGATCCCGGAAGCGCCGGATCGATGGCCGAAGCCGTCGCCGCCTCGGCGCGACTCGCCGGCAGTCGAAGGGACAAGCCGCTTCGACTTGCGGACGCCCCCGTCATCGTCGAGAGCTTCCCGATCACGTCTCCCCGAGACGTCCGAAACGTGTCGTTCGATGAGAAACTTGATCTTCTCACGCACTACAACGAGATGATCCTTCGCGAGCCCACCGTCGCCACGACCGAGGCCGATTACGACGAGTTCACGTCACGAAGGATCTTCGTCAACAGCGAAGGCTCGGTGATCGAGTACGAGATCGTCGTCGCCAACATCATGGGCCGCGTCATCACCAAGAAGGATGACGTGCTGCAGCGCGTCCGGTTCGCCTACGGCGGGAACGAGGACTTCGGACGGATCCAGAACCGGGAATCCGATCTCGAGAAGGGGATCGACGTCGCGAGGCGTCTTCTCGACGCGGAGCCGGCCAAGGCGGGCCTGTTCCCCGTCATCCTCGATCCGAGCGAGTCGGGCGTGTTCATTCACGAGGCATTCGGCCACCTCTCCGAAGCGGACGGCCTCCAGAACAACCCAGCGTTCCGCGAGAAACTTCAACTCGGGGCGAACCTCGGACGGGAAATCCTGACGGTCTTCGACGATCCAACCATCCCGAACCTTCCGGGCACGTATGTCATCGACGACGAAGGCGTCCGAGGGGTTCGCACGGAGCTGATCACCAAGGGCATTCTCACGGGGCGGATGCACAGTCGCGAAACCGCGGCCGAGTTCGGGGAGCCGCTCTCCGGCAACATGCGCGCCGCCGACGCGTTCAACACGCCGGTCGTGCGGATGTCGAACATCTGCATCGAGGCGGGCGCAAGCACGTTCGACGAACTGATTGCGTCGATCGACAAGGGCTACTACCTCGTCGGGGCGAAGGGCGGCCAGACGTCGGGCGACCAGTTCACGTTCGGCGCCCAGTGGGGCTTCCGGATCGAGGGCGGCAAGCTCGGACCGATGGTGCGCGACATCAACATGTCGGGCGAGCTGTTCTCGACGCTTCAGGCCATCTCGATGATCGGAGACACCCTCGAGGGCTCCGAGCGAGGAGGGTGCGGCAAGGCGGGACAGACGAACCGACTCTCCGGGAAGGAAACGCCGCCCATCAAGATCGACCAGGTCACCATCGGAGGTGTCTAGTGCACAGGCTGATCGAACAAGCGAAGAACGCCGTCGACCAAGCGGAGCTCTACTGGAAGCGCACGCACGCCATCTCCGTGAGTTTCGAGAACAACCGGCTCCAAGAGATCACCGAGAACGAGCTCTCGTCCGTCGCCGTCCGCGTCATCGAGGGTGGCAAGCTCGGGGCGACGTCTGCGATCTCGCCGGATCAAGACGGCTTGATCGAGCATGCGAAATCGGCCGCCGCTTACGGCCAACCGGCGACCTTCGCCTTCGCACCCGCGGCGGACTACGCCCAGGTCGAAGCATCGTCGCAGGACGCGGCACGGCTGAAGAGCGAAGACCTTGTCGACCTTTGCGAGTCGGTCAAGGCCGAGATCGAGAAGGAACGAGACGACCTGCCGCTGTTCGTCGGCGCCGAGGTCAGCCGCGAGGAACTCACGATTCAGACAACCGAGGGCGCCGACGCGAATCACCGGTCGACGACGGTCGACGTGGCATTCGGTGCGCCGATCCACGGCGCCGGGATGCCCGTCTTCAAGTCGCGAAGCTCCGTCTCCCCTCAGACACGGCCGGACGACCTCGTCGCCGAGTTTCTCGAGTGGTACGGTTGGACGGAGAAGACGTCGACGCCATCGACGGGGAGACTCCCGGTCATCTTCGCGCCCAGCGCGTCCTTCCTGTACCTCCTGCCCTTGTGGGCGGGACTGGAGGGAAACGCAATCGAGAAGAAGACTTCGCCCGTCGTCGGCCGCGCCGGCGAGGCGATCCTCTCGGAGAAGCTGACCATCGTCGAGGACGCCCTGGAGGCGGGTGCAGCGGGTGCGAGACCGTTCGACGATGAAGGCGTTCCCTGCCAGCGACGCGCGCTCGTCGACAAGGGCACGCTGGGAGGGTACCTCTACGATCTTCAGACGGCCGCCGCAGCGGGGGCAAGCTCGACCGGCAACGCCGTGAAGCGAGAGCTGTTCGGCGGCGGCACCGAGACGGCGCCCAGCCCTTGGCCCGTCCGGCTCGTCGTGGAGAACGGCCCGACGCCATGCCGGGAGATGATCGGCGGCATCGAGGAGGGACTCCTGCTCTACCACGGGATGGGGTTCCACTCCGGGAACTACCCGCAGGGGCAGTTCTCGATCCAAGCGGTCGGCTTCCACATCAAGAACGGAACGGTTGTCGGTCGGTTGGAGAAGACGATGGTCGCGGCCAACATCTACGAGGACCTCAAGAACATCCGTTCGGTCAGCACGGAGGACGGTCCCAGCATCGGCTTCCTCAACGTCCGCGCGCCGTACATCCTCGTCGATTCGCTGCAAGTCGCCGGCACCTAGACGCGCTTTCGATTCGCAAGAAGCCCCTGCCCACGGCAGGGGCTTCTTGCCTCCTTCCTCCTCTTGGGTTATCTTCTCATGTGTGACTACAACTCGTCACCGTTCACTCCGAGCCCTTGCAGGCCTGATCGTCCTCCTCTCTTCGTTGACGGTGTCCGGAATCGCCTCGAGCACCTTCGCCGGGCGCCTCGAGCTGTCGGCTGCCTACGATGACGCTCTCGGAGACGTCGGCTTCGACCTCGCCGCCGATGTGACGTTCCCCCTCGGCGCGTGGGCCCTTCTTGCTGAACTCTGCATCGAGTCTGGGGTTTGGGAGGACCTGGCGCTGACTGCGTCCCTCGAATGCGATCTTGCCGAGATCGAGTCAACGCTGCGCATCGAGCCCGACAGAGTGCGGTTCAAGGACTGGAAGACCTCGTTCGAGTTCGCGTTCGGCGCGACGGACCTCGGACTCGTCTGGAAGCTCACGCGCTCGTCCCGCTGGTTCACGCTGGAAGCCGAGTCCGGCAACCCGTCGATCGACCTCGAGGGTCGCGTGCGGCTTCGCGCCACGAAGTGCGACGCGCTCGCCTTCCACGACGCGAGACTCGAGGTCGAGGCTCCGATCGCGTGCGCCGAGCTCGATCTCACAGCGGAGATCACGGACGACGGCTTCGACGAAGCCAGTCTGGAAATCGCCGACCTCTCGATTCCTCCGTTTCCGTGGATCGAACTCGACGTGGAGGCCGAAATCACCGTCGTCGGAGCCTCCTGGGAGATCGACCCATCGTTCGAGGTTCACGCGTGCGAAGGGTTCGACATCGAGGTCTCGGCCGATTCCGGAGACGGCCTCGGCTCTCTGAACGTCACCCGCATCGGTGTGGAGTGGGAGATCCCGAGCGTGACGATGGAAGTCCAGCTGCTTCCCGACACCGAGGAGTGGATCGACGATCGCTACGCCATGTCCGCCCACCTCGAACTGAAAGGCTCCTCCGAAACCGCTCCCGGGCTCGACGCGCTGGAGGCACGCATCCTCTGGTTGGGGGACGACTCGGACGTTTGGGCCGATCGCTTCGCGGTCACCGCCGACATCGAACTCGACGCTGACCTCTTCCTGCACCTCTCCGTGGACACAGCCGTGCCTCCGACAATGTCGGCACAGCTGTCCGTCGGCTTCGAGATCGCTTGGTAGCCACGCCGCTTGTCGGCTCGGGAGCGATTCGGTATCTTCGTTGGAGTCTACGTTCCCACAAGGAGAGCCATGGCGAAGCTTCACATCCTGGATCACCCGCTCATCCAGAGCAAGCTGACGCGGATGCGCGACATTCGGACCGACAACGAATCGTTCCGACAGCTCCTCGACGAGTTGACCGCGTTGATGGTCTATGAGATCACGCGAGAATACCCGCTCCGAGAACGCCACATCGAGACCCCGCTCGAGCCGACGACCGGGCAGGGAATCGCCGTACCGGTCGTTCTCGTGCCCATCCTCCGCGCCGGAACGGGGATGCTCGGGGGCGTCCTGCACCTCATCCCGATGGCCAAGGTCGGGCACATCGGCCTCTACCGCGATCCGGAAACGCTCGATCCCGTGGAGTACTACTGCAAGCTGCCGGAAGAACTCGCGGAGGCCCACGTCATTCTCGTCGACCCGATGCTGGCCACCGGCGGAAGCGCCGTCGCCGCCACCGACATCATCAAGCGAGAGGGCGGAGTCGACATTCAGTTCCTTTGCCTTGTCGCCGCGCCGGAGGGCGTCGAGGCGTACTCCGCCGCCCACCCGGATGTCCCGATCTACGCGGCGGCGCTCGATCGCCAACTCAACAGCAAGGGCTACATTCTGCCCGGCCTCGGAGACGCGGGAGACCGCATCTTCGGAACCTAGGGGCGCCCGTGAGCGATGAGATCCGAATCGTCGAAACGGGTTGCCTCGACGACGCCGATGCCCGGCTCCGGCTCTGGTCGATCTACCGCCACGCATTCGAGCGGCTCAATGAGCGCACGCCCGTTCACCACGGCGGCTTCAGCGTCGCTCAGTTCGAGGCGGTGATGCAGGACCCGGATTTTCGGAAGCATCTCGTCTACGTCGTCGACGAGCTGGTCGGGGTCACCCTGCTCACAACCGAACTCGCCAAGATCCCGTGGGTGAACGCGGCGTACTTCGAGCACCGCTACCCGAAGCGGTACGCCGCCGGGAAGATCTACTACCTCCCCGCCGTCGTGATCGATCCGAAGCATCAGGATCTCCGCCGCATCGGCGCAAGGCTCCTCCAGGACGCGGTGGCAACCCTTGGCGAGGAAGCCGTGCTGGCGGTCGACTACTCCGAGACCCTCCGGCAAAGCCTGCCTGCCTTCGTCGGCCGAGGTCTCGGTCGACAGTTCAAGGAAGAAGTCCTCGACCGTCTCGTCTACCAGATCTTCTACTACGCCGATCCCGAGTGACGCGCTCGATCCTCTGCTACGCCGCCCCACCGTCGGCGAACGCCTCGATCAGTGCAGGGAGAGCCGAGAAGTCGGAAATCACATGGTCGCTCGCGTCGACGACTGACCGGTCCTTCGGATTCGCCGCCACCGCCAACGCCGCCTCCCGCATCGCCGGGATATCGTTGACGTGGTCGCCCACGTAGCAAATCTCAGCGGGACGCAGCCCCTCGTCCGCGCAAAGCGCCCGCAGCGCTTGTCCCTTCGACCAGAGGTCGACGACGGCCTCACCGCGCCCCGTGAAGTGCCCGTCGATCACTTCGACCCGGTTGGCCAGAGCGAAGTCGAGACCGAGATCTCGGCGCACCCACTCCGCAACGAGATCGACGCCGGACGACAGGATGCCCAGGCGGAAGGTCCCTCGAAGCGCCTCGATCGCCTGCCGTACGCCGTCGGCGTACGGCGCAGGGAACAGGTCCCGCTCGACGTGGCTCACGGGGATCCCCGCCAGGAGCGCGACGTCCTTCTCGACCCACTCCGCGTAGGCGTCCCGCCGAGGCAGATACTCGGCGAGAAGGGCCCTCGACGCCTCATGGACACCCGCCGCCGCGGCCAACGCGCCCCAACTCGACTCGAACTCGATGCCCCGATAGCGAACGAGCGTCCCGTCCAGGTCGAAGATGACACCGGAGATCGCTCCCATGCTATGGAACGACCAGCTTCGCTCCCGCCGAGACCTCGAGTTCGTCGAGGCGCCCTGCCGGCAGCTCGATGGCATAGCGGAACGGAGCTTCGGCGGTGTAGAGCTCCTCGCTATTCGCCGTCATCGTCGTCAGACCGACGAGCTCCCCGTAGGCGTCGAAGAACGCGATGTCGAGATCGAACAGGACGGTCTGCATCGTGAACTTGCTGTCCTTCTCCGCTCCGTAGTCGAACAGGATGCCCGGATACTCAGGTAGGAACTGCTCGGGGAATCCGCGGAATCCTGCCCACCGACCCGATCCGTCCGCCGCGCGCAGGACGTCGACTTCGACGGTCGTCCCATCTTCGCGCTCGATCGTCACGGTCTGCGCCTCGAGGGTGCTGAGGATTCCGAGACCGGTCTCCACCGCGTTCACGGCGACGATCGGCGCGGTGTCCTGCATCCCGATCGTGTACACCGTGATCGGATCGTCTCCGATCCCGTCGCCGTCTTCGTCCACGACTTCCGTCCATCCCCAGTAGTTGCCGATCCCGTCCTGGGTCCAGTAGTTGTACTTCCCGTGGTCGACGATGACGCTCTGCGCCGGCCCGAGCAGAGCGTTTCCTGTGAACACGTTGTTGGCGGAGTCTAGGTTCGTATAGATGTGACTCGCGTTGTCGGCCAAGACGTTGTTGCGGAACACGTTCCCGGTCGTGTCCGAGGCACCGTAGGTCTCCGGGAACACGATGCCACGCGACTGTTGCGAGATCAGGTTCTGCTCGAACGTGTTCTGCGAACCGGCCAGAGACACGCCGTACACACCTCCGACGATCGTGTTCGCAAGGAAGGTGTTGCCGGTCGCGTACTCGCCGACGCGGATCCCGATCTCGCAGTCGGTCGTGCCGTTTCGCTCGATGTGATTGTCGAACCCGTACTCGACGGTGATTCCCTCTTTGGTGTTCTCGTGGTACGCGATGTTCCCGACGAGCGTGTTCTCGCTCGATCCACCGGTCAAGATGAGACCGACGACGTTCGCGAACGCCACGTTGTCCCTCAGTGTATTGCCGTCGGACGCTAGGATTCGCGCTCCGGTGTGATTGGACAGGAACTGGTTGCCGACGATCTGGTTGTCGTTCGACAAGCCGAGCTGCAGACCGGCGAGACGATTGTTCCACATCGAGTTGCCCGTTACGAGGTTCCCGTCGGAGTGGTAGAGGTGAATCCCGTGTTCGGTCCACACCGGGGTCGACCGGTACACCGCGTTCCCAGCGACGGTTGAGTCCTCGACGAACGCGAGCAGAATGCCGTCGCCATCCGTGACCTCGTTGTTCAAGATGGTCATGTTCCGGCTTCCAGCGACGGTGATGTGCGATGTCATCTCGGCCTCGATCGTCTCTCCGTCGGCTCCGTAGACATAGACGATCTCCAAGCCGTTGAACAGGTTCGAGCGGTCGATCGTGTGCCGATACTCCTCCGCCGTCTCCCCTTCGACGCGAAGGCCGGTTCCGTAAGAGTCGATCAGGCAGTTCGTGACCGTCAGATCCGTCGACGAGATGATCTCGATTCCGGCGATTCCGCCCGTGATGATGCAGCCCTCGATGGTGCCACCCGTCGTGAACCCGATCCGAATGGAAGCGCCGTCGGGATCCGATCCGTTCCGGACCGTTACGCCTCGCAGAACGAACGCGGCGGACACGTTCTCGATCTGCACGCCGTAACGATCGTCTGCCGTCATGTCGATCTCCCAGCCGGCGATCACGTACGGGTCCTCCGCCGTCCCGGTTCCGCCGACCACGCCGTTTTCTTCCGTCAGGTCTGAGTTTCCGAAGATCGCAATCGCCTCGTGCGACTCGCCCAGAACTCCGCCGGCCGCAACCAGCATCGCCAACACAATGAAGAGCATGACTCGATTCAATCGCGCGTTCACGTGGAATCCACCACCCTGGGGATCAGAGATTCGGGCCATTATAGTGCGGCCTCCGATTGCCGACAATTCGCTACCGAACGAGATCTCACACATCATCCACCCGCTAGAATGGTAGGTCTCGGTGATGTCGGACTCTTGTTCGTCGTATGGCAGACCTGTGAAGCGCCACCACAGACCTCGTCTGCTTTCGACGGGCCATACGTCCCACGCGGGGCGGAAGCCCTCGCGCGACAAAGACACCACGGTGCGTACGATCATCGCATGAGGCGCATCCGGATCTTCATCGTCCCATCGCTCGCCGTCCTGACGCTCGTGATGGTGGGCCTGGCCTCCGCGAAACTCGCGCCTCGAATCAGCACCGATCCGGGATCCAGACGCGTCGGCATCTACCTAACCTCGCACGCTCTGTCGGTGCCGGAGATCGTCTCCGGGTTCCTTGCTGCTCGGGAAGCCGGCAAGCTCAACGCGCTCGTCATCAACGTCAAGAACATGCACGGCGAGCTGACGTACGCAAGCGATCTGCCGCTGGCACAAGAGATTGGCGCGTCGACCGGCCGCATCGACTTCTCCCTCCTTCTGCCGGAGCTCCACCGCCGCGGCTTCTACCTGATTGCACGCCAAGTCGTCTTCTTCGACCCCGTGCTCGCCGCACACCTCGGATTGCCTGAGGACTGGGTCCCCGCGGATCTCGACGAGGCCGTCGCATACAACCTGGCTGTCGCAGAGGAGGTGGCCTCGTTTGGGTTCGACGAGATCCAGTTCGACTACATCCGGTACGCCGACGAGGGCGATCTCGTCGCGGCGTACGAGGACCGCTACGCCGCCGTCGAGGCATTCCTCGCCGAGGCGGTCCAGAGGCTCGACGACCGCGTGCACATCTCGGCCGACTTGTTCGGACGCGTCCTGTGGCCGTGGAACGAGAAGCGGATCGACCCCATCGGCCAGTCCCTCGAAGGGATCGCGCCATTCCTCGACTACGTCTCGCCGATGCTCTACCCGTCGCACTACGTCGAGGAAACGTACCGCAGCGACCCATATCGGACGGTTTCCGACGCGCTGAGCGGCGCGAGCAAACGCGTCGCCGCACGGTTCCGGCCGTTCCTGCAAGCGTTCGACCTCCGCCTCCCTGACGACATGTCGCTGGAGACGTACATCGCAGAGCAGATTCGGGCCGCGCAAGCGTGCGGAGCCGACGGGTACCTCTTCTGGCATCCGGCCTGCGACTACTCCAGCCTGTACAACGTTCTCTAGCTTCGACCTCACCTGGTCGACCTCCGCGCCGATCGGATACGATCGCCCCAGTCTGCGTCGGGAGGATGTTCAGAGTGGATCAGGTGTTCCAGGTTCTTCATACGGAGAAGGATTCCCACGCTCGGATCGGCGAGCTAGCCACGCCACACGGCCCCGTAGCCACACCCGCCTTCGTCGGCGTCGCAACCCGAGGGACGATCAAGGCCGTCGAGCCGCGCGCGCTCGTCGACATCGGCCTCCAGATCCTGATCTCCAACACCTACCACCTGCATCTGCGACCCGGCGAGGAGACGATCGCCGCCCTCGGCGGCCTGCACCGCTTCAGCGGCTGGGGCGGCCCGCTGATGACCGACTCCGGCGGGTTCCAGGTGTTCAGCCTCGGCGCGGGGAAGGAACAGGGCGTCGGAAAGATCGCGTCGATCTTCCCCGACGAGGATCACCGTCCGTCCAAGCGGGGAGTCGGTCGCTCTCTCGTCCGGCTTAGCGAGATGGGAGCCGAGTTCCGCTCGATCATCGACGGATCACCGCGGACATTCACGCCCGAATCGGTGATCCACGTCGAGCGGAAGATCGGCGCCGACATCCTCCTCCCTCTCGACGAGTGCACGTCGCCTCTGCACGACAAGGAGTACACCCGCAGAGCAATGGAGCGAACGCATCGATGGGCGCAGCGTGCCGTCGCCGCCGAGCGTCTTCTCCGCGGCGACGAGAGCTATCCGAACCCGCAAGCCGTCCTGTTCGGCATCGTCCAGGGCGGCGCCTACCGAGACCTCCGCGAAGAGAGCGCACGCGTCATCGGCGGCCTCGACTTCCCGGGGTTCGCCGTCGGTGGATCCCTCGGTCGATCGAAGGCGGACATGCTCCACGTCCTCGATTGGACGGTCCCTTGCCTGCCGACCGATCGCCCGAGACACCTTCTCGGCATCGGAGAGATCGAGGACATCTTCGCCGCCGTCGAGCGCGGGATCGACACCTTCGACTGCGCGGCGCCGACGCGTCTCGCGCGCAACGGGACGCTGTTCGTCCGCGGAGCGTCGCGCCACCGGATCAACCTGAGGAACGCCCGATTCAAGACCGACGACGGCCCGATCGACCCGGCATGCGACTGCCCGACTTGCAAGTCCCACTCCAGGGCGTACCTGCGCCACCTGTGCATTGCCGGCGAGACGTCGTTCTATCGTCTTGCGACCCTGCACAACCTCAGGTTTCTCGTCCGGCTGATGCGCGAGATCCGCGCCGCCATTGCCGAGGACCGCTTCGCGGCGCTCGCGAGATCGTGGGAGCAGAGCGCCTAGGACACGCTCGCCCAAAGAAGAACGGGGAGCCGAGGCCCCCCGCTTGAGTTCGTCTTCCGGCTCCGATCGGAGCCTACGGCAGCAGCCGCCGCAGTGAACTCGACAGCGCTCGCATGTCGAGTGCCGAGAAGTCAAGCGTCAGCGAGACCCGATGCGACCCGCCGAGCGTGTGACTCACGAACGCGTAGTCGAGCAGGAATCCTTGGACGTTGATGCCGACACCCGCCGTAATCGAAAGGGTGCCACGCGAGATGACGCCGAGTCGTATCGTGAACGTCGGCGCCGCGGCGTACGCCAGCCCGAAGTGCAGCCCCCCGCTCAGGTGTACGTCGAGCGACGCGCGGACGAGCCCTGCAATCAGGCTGGATGCGCCCACCTGCATGTCCATCTGCAAGGCTTCCTGAACCGTGTCGTAGTTCAGCGCCCCGAACAGATTCACGAGATCGACCCCGATCGCCGTGTCCGCCAGAGAGAAGCCCCCCAGGCTGATGTCGGCGAGCTCCGAGCGGAAGCCGAGATCGAACCCGAATCCCGTACCTCGTTCGTCGTCGATCTTTGCAGTGATGACTCGAACCCGCGCGCCGAGCGAGAAGGCGAATCCGAGATCGGGGAAGAAGGAGAAGTCCGACGGCGTCAGGCCGGCACCGAGAAGGAATGCGGTGTTCCCGTAGGCGATCGTTCCGTCAAGCGCTCCCTCATCGTCGTAGCCCTGGATGCCTCCGGAGTTGAGAAGCAGGACGGCCCCAGCGAAGTTCCGGAACGCCAGCGCGAAGGCGGAGTAGTTCGCCACGCCGAAGTACGACGCGTAGAACGAGCTGAAGCTGATACCCGGCAGGTCCGCCAGACCGGCCGGATTGTAGTACAGCGTCTCCGCGCCGTTGACGATCGAGATCCCCGCTCCGCCGGCCCCCAGCTCGGCGACACCCGGATCGATGTCGAGCACCGTGAGCGGAGTCTGCGCGGTCACGCCGACGGCGGCTCCGAGGAGGAGGGCCACCAGCGTCCAACCAATCGTTCGTTTCACGTGCTTCCCCTCCCTCATCGCGAGATCAACAGCCGGAAGATCTCGGATCGGATCGTCCGCCCGTCCTCGTCTTTGGCGGTGACCACCGCGAAGTACAGGCCATTCCCAACGTCCGCGCCACCGGCATCCTCAAGGTCCCACGAGTACTCGGTCACGCCGTCTGCGAACTCGTGCTCGAAGATCGGAGTCCCCGTGATGTCGAAGATCCGAAGAACCAGATCCGTCGCCTCCGCGGGCAACGCGACGACAAAGCGGGTCTGGCGCGAAGCCGGATTCGGGTAACCGAACACCGCAGCCGCATTCTCACCGGTCGACACGAACACTTGTCGGGTGATCGTGTCCGTTCGATCCAGCGAGTCGGTCACGATCAGCTCGACGGAGTAGGTTCCGATGGCGTCGTATGTGTGCGTCGGGTTCTGCTGCGTGCTCGTCCCGCCGTCCCCGAAGTCCCACTCCCAAGCGTCGATCGTTCCGGTCGTCACCTGGGACGTGTCGGTGAACTGCATTGCCTCGTCGACGACACCGGTCGCCGGCGTGAAGGTGAAGTTCGCCGCCGGACCGTCGCCGGCCGCCAGTGCAACGATCACGCTCTCCGTCTGCACACCGGTATCGCCGTCGTCGTCCGTCACCGTCAGCGCGACTTGATACGTCCCTGCGTCAGAGAATCTGTGCGACGGCGTCTGGGTCGAGGTCTCCGTCCCGTCACCGAAGTCCCACAGGTAAGCGACGATGTCGCCGTCGGAGTCCGTGGATTCGCTCGAGAAGTCGACCATGTCCGCCGTCGTCGGCGATGCCGGATCGAAGGTGAACGCGGCAACCGGCGGGTTATTCTGCGTCACGCGCACGGTCCGTGTTGTGAAGTCGAACACGCCATCGTCATCGACGACCGTCAGCGTCACCGGATGTGCACCACCTGTGTTGAAGATGTGGGTCACGGTCATCCCGGTAGCATCCGTGTGCCCGTCGTTGTCGAAGTCCCATTCGTAGAACTCGACCGTCCCATCGGCATCCGTCGACCCGCTGCCGTCGAACTGCACAACTTCGCCGTTCTCCGGCTCGCTGGGCGAGAAGGTGAAGTCGGCCGTTGGACGGACGAACTGCACCGCAACGACCCTCGTCTTGTATCCGAACGCTCCGTCGTCGTCGGTCGCGCGCAGCGTAACGATCTTCGCGCCACCAGTGTGATAGACGTGCGACGCCGTGGTCCCGGTCGCGTCGTACACACCGTCATCGTCGAAGTCCCACTCGTACGCCTCGATCGATCCGTCCGGGTCCGTCGATCCCGCCGATTGGAACGTGACGACCTCGCCGATGTTGGCTTCGTCGCCATCCGCGAACGAGATCGTGAAGTCCGGCTCAGGCGGCTGGTTATCGCCGCTCGTTCCTCCCGCGGACACAGGAACGCCCTGCGTCTCCGCGTCGACGGCGCCGTCGTTGTCGGTCACCGTCAGCGTGACCGGGTAGACACCTGCCGCCGGGAACGAGTGCGTCACGGCCATGCCGGTCGCATCGGTGACCCCATCGTCGTCGAAATCCCACTCGTACAGAATGATCGTTCCGTCCGGATCTGTCGAGCAGTTCGCCTCGAACGCGATGGCTTCCCCGGTGTTCGGATCGTCCGGCGTGAAGACGAAACAGGCCGTCGGCGGTGCCGCCTGCACGGGAACGACCTTGGTCACCGTCGACGTCGCGCCCTCGTCGTCGGTGACGCTGAGGGTGATCGGCCGCGCGCCCACCACCGAGAACGCGTAGGCAACCGTGAGTCCGGTTACGTCCGTGACGCCGTCGTCATCCAGATCCCACTCGTAGGAGACAATCGTGCCGTCCGGATCGTTCGATCCCGCCGCCGAGAAGGTGACCAGCTCACCCAGATCCGGCGTCGCCGGGTCGAACGTGAAGTTCGCCACCGGAGAGGAGTTCCGCACGGTCACCGTGCGGGTCACCGAGGAGATGGCGCCTCCGTCGCTCGTGACCGTCAGGGTCACGCGATGAGGGCCCGAGTTGGCGAAGATGTGCACCGGGTTCTGCTGGGTGCTCCCGCCACCGTCGTCGAAGTCCCACACCCACGTGACGATGTCGCCCGTCGTGTCGCTCGACTGATCGAAGAACTGCACCTCGTCCTGCGTCGTCGGGTTGAGCGGCGTGTAGGTAAACGCCGCGCTCGGGCCGCCCACGACGACCGTTTCGGTGATCGTGTCTGTCTGCCCGTCGTCGTCGGTCACCGTCAGGGTAACGTCGAACGCGCCGCCGCTCGCGTACTGATGGGTCGCACGCATACCGTTCCCGACCTGGCCGTCCCCGAAGACCCACGCGTACTGCACGATCGGCCCGCCGTCCGGGTCGTCCGAGCAATCCCCCATGAACAGGACATCGTCGTAGACGGTCGGCGCAATCGGGTCGTGATTGAAGCAGGCAACCGGAGGAACCGGCTGCACCGAGACGACCTGCAACGCCGAGTCCGTCGCACCGCCCTCATCCATGACGGTCAGCGTCACCGGATGCTGGCCGGCATCGGCGAACGCGTGACGCACTGTCAGGCCGGTGTCGTCGGCCACTCCATCGTTGTCGTAGTCCCACTCGTATCGGACGATGACGCCGTCCACGTCGAACGACGGACTGCCGTCGAAGGAGACAAGCGCGCCCGCCACTGGAAACGCGGGCGTGTACGTGAAATCCGCCGTCGGTGGTTCGTTCGTGACGACCACGTTGTGATCGGCGAAGTGGTAGCCTCCTCGATCGTCCGTGGCACGAAGAGTCACGGTCTTGACACCGTCCGTCGTGAAGCTGTGATAGACTTCCTCACCTGTGGCGTCGTAGACCCCATCCTGATCGTAGTCCCACTCGTACAACACGAACCATCCCGGGTCACCGGTGACGACGATCGCCTCGAAGCAGACCTCCTCACCGACGCTCGGGTCTGTCGGGTCGAACGTGAAGTCAAGCGTCGCTTGACCGTGGACGACGATACAGGCCCCCAACACTAGACTCAGCAGAAGGAATGCGAGTCGGCAAGATCGTCTCAGCATCAGAGTGCCTCCTCCGCTTTCTCGAATACGTTCTCACACATCGACCACATGGTACGGTGGATCACATTCGGCGAATCGATGTGGATCACTCTGCAGAGGACAATTGGTCATCCGCCGAAGGGAAATCCGTCTTGCCGTAGCGAAGAGCGCTGCCCCAACGCGCAGGACCCGCCGTGCAGACGGCGGGCCCTGACAGCCTGATGCGCGCTCGAGCCAACCGGCCTCACGTTCCCGAGAAGGGGAAGGAGAAGTGTAGCGACAGGAAGTGCCCGGTGCCGAAGACCGTCCGCGGCGGCACGTAGGCGTAGTCGAGCCGGAACGAGTCGAACAGCTCGACGCCAAGACCGAGCGACGGCTTGCTGTCGGAGCCTTCCAGGTCCCCGCTCCACCCCGCCCGAATGTAGAGCGGCCCGATGGGCGCGACCTCGAGTCCGACGTGAACCTTCTGCTCCCTCGGAGGGCGGCCGACCGCCCAGTCGAAGTCACATGCGACGAGCGCGAGGCCATCGAACAGGGTTGCCGAGGCGCCGATCTTGTTGACCCACGGAACGTAGTTGTCCGGTTCACCGGTCGTCCCGGCCCATCGCACGTTCGTGTCGGCGAAATCCATCATGTTGACGCCAACGGTGACCGGGATCTCCTCCACCGAGAGAGAGGCAAGGATCCCGATGTCGACTCCAACGCCGAGGCCGCGGCCCTCGAGGATCCGCTCTCGGTAGAGCTTCCCCGTCAGACCGACGCTGATCTCCGGGGTCGCGGCCATCGCCGCAGACATCAGGTAAAGCGAACTCGTCGCGCTGAAGTACGAGACTTCGCCGGGTGTTTCTTCGTCCCAGACCGGGATGTCGTCGATCCGCATCTGGATCCACGTCCCTGCGACTCCCAGATTCGTCGAGGACTCGGTCTGAAGCTCGATCAGACCGAGAACACCCAGCGACTGAAAGGAAACTCCGAGATCGGAGCCGTACGGCTCGGAGTACATTCCGCCCACGTCGAGCGGTTTCGCGGAAACCAGTCTGGCGGGATTGTAGTACGGAATGGCACTTCCGCTTGTGATCGCGACGCCCGTTCCCCCCATCGCGAGCGGACGCGCGTCAATCCCGATTCGCGCGAACGGCGCCGCTCCGAAACCGGCCGGCACCTCCTGCGCAACGCCCATCGAACAGCCTACCAGCACCGCCAATGCACAAAGGAACGCCCCCCTCATTCGCCACCCCTTTCGTGATCTACCAGTTCAGGGCCATTGAAGCAACGATCCCGGAGAAGTCCATGAACGCTGTCCCGCGCCCCCGATACTTCTGTCCGGCGACATCCTTCATCTCGTACACGGGGAGCCAGCGAAGGCCTACCGACGCGCGCACTTCGAATCGATCGAGCACCGGCAGTCCGTACTCCACGCGTGCTCCCACGCCGCCGCCCCATCCACTCAGGCCGACCAGCCGCGCCTCAGCGAACGAGAAGGCACCACGATGGCCGCCGACGTCAACCGCCACGGCGAGACGTCCCCATGTGAGCCGTCCTCGCGCGTAGAGGCCGAGAAGCGACGCCTCGACTTCGATGTCCCTCGATGCTTGACGGGAGAAGAACGCGCGGCCGCCGACCGCGACCGACGTCGCCGGGCCGATCGAGAGCACGTCGATGTCCGCCTCCACACCCATCCCCACCGCGAGTCTGCCGATGTCCGTCCCGACATCCTGCTCGAAGGACTCCACGAGTTCGTTGACGTGCTTCATCGCCACGCTGAATGCCCCCAGCTCCACGCTGGCGGCGCCGATGGCGAGCAAGGCGGACGAGGCGACCACCAGACCGAGGGCGAGACCGCAGAGTTTCTTCATTGCACTCACTCCTCCTTTGCGCCTAGCGCACCACGCAAGAAAAAGGGCCCTGGAGCTGAGGCTCCAGGGCCCATTGGGGCATGTTTATCGAAGGATCACGAGTTTCTGTGCCTTGGTTGCGATCCATTCGCCCTCTACCAGCGCGTACGCTCGGTAGAGGTAGATGCCGTTCGCAAGGAACTCACCGTAGTCGTTGTCGGTGTGCCAGACGAGTTCGTTGCCCGCGACCTCTTCCTCGAACACCAGGGTTCCGGCGAGGTCGTAGATCTCGATCCGAATCGCCTCGACATCGACGCTACGGACCATGAACGTCGTCGTGTGGACATCCCGAATCGGGTTCGGAACGTTCATCACCGACAGCTCTGCGGCCGCTCCGCGCGGCTCGACGCGGGCGATGCTCGCCATCGCCGACAGCGGGTTCGCACCGCCGGCCGGAGCCGACTCGACCTTGACGTTGTCGACCAACCAGCCGACGAAGTTGTTGTACCACTTGTCGACCGAGTCGAACACGAAGCGCAGGAGCATCGTCTCGGCACCGTCCGTCAGGAACGGGACGATACCGTCTTCGACGATCCACTCCTCCATTGACGGATTCGCAGAGTCAAGCAGCCAGATCGTCTCCCAGGCGCCGCCGTCAAGCTGGACCTGCACCTGGCACGTGTCGTAGCCGCCGCTCCCGAATCCTTCGACCTCGCGCCAGAAATCGAACTCAACCTTGACCGCCTCGACGGCACCGCCGCCGGGAGCCGCAGTCAAGTCGATCGCCGGAGTTACGAGCGTCAGCATCCCGCTCGTTCGCGCGCCGGTGTTGTAGTTCGGGTTCCCATCGTCGTCCTGGCCGTAGTACGCCGCGTGGTTCGCGGCGTTGGTGTTGTCGACGCCGTTCACGCCACCGTCGTCGGTGAAGTGCCACAGGCCGCCCTGACTCCAGGCAGGATCGTCCTCGAAGTCCTCGAGCAGCAGTGTCACTTCCTGACCCACGACGATCGTGCAGGCGCGGGTCGCCGACTCCGTCCAGTCGTCCGATCGGACGCGGACGGTGAAGTTGTACGTACCCGGCGTCCGCGGGATGCCCTCGATGTCGCAGAACCGGCGGTCGCCCACCCGCGGAACGAGGCCGAGCCCCGGAGGCAGTTCGCCAGCGGCGATCTCCCACTGCGGCACCAGTGTCTGGCTGCCGCCCGACGCACGGATCTCTTCGTCGTAGTAGTCGCCGACCGAGGTCTCCTCTCGCGGGCAGTTGGTGATCCCGAGGTTCGTCGATCCGGCGTACAGACCGATCTCGTCGATCAACCAACCGTAGCACTCGCCGAGTTTGCCGTTCGCGTAGCTGTCGATCGAGTCGAAGCAGAACCGAACCTGGAACTTGATCCCCTTCTGCAGGATCAGTCCCGTGTTCACTTCTCGCCACGTCCACGACGCCAGCGACGGATCTGCCGACGACTTCGACCAGACTGTCTGCCAGTTACCGCCCTCGAAGCGGACGTCAACCCATGTCTTGTCGTACTCGCCACCGGTGAAGTACTCGACGTTCCGCCACGACTTGAAGCCGATGATCAGCTCCTCGCCGCTGTGGTCGTCCTCGGTGACCGC
>Ga0272441_10001089_pt1 | contig 58057 bp, 57 predicted proteins | sample SSMProp6N_FD_193582 | JGI IMG/M metagenome (GOLD analysis project Ga0272441, IMG submission 193582) | Marine sediment archaeal communities from Little Sippewissett salt marsh, Falmouth, MA, United States - SSM-Prop-6N | ecosystem: Environmental > Aquatic > Marine > Wetlands > Sediment ...
ATACTCACCCTCGGGCAGAGGGGCTGAGCTTGTCGAGATGTCGTAACGGGCGAGTCTATGAAACAAGAACCGGATGCCCCCGACTTCAGTCGGGGGAGGATGTCACTGCTGTGGGAAGGGCCGCTGCAAGGGCCGTGCCGAAGGATATTCGGATTGCAATCGTCGGATCGACGTTCATTGCGGTGAGGACCCAGAACTGGACCGGGACCATGATGAAACATCCGCCAATTCCCAGCATTCCTGAAGCGAAACCGGCGACTGCACCGGTCATGAGCAGTATGGCGACGTAAAGAGGTTCCACGTTTGGAGGGTTATAGTGTCGGATAGAGATATATTTCTCCCTCTCAAATAGGAAGTCGTGAGACGATTCAAATTGTCTAATTCTGACTGGGATGATGTCAGGGTTCTGATCAATGTGAAAAATATTAGCAGTTCAGGCAATCTGTTCAATTTTATGGGCGGTCATCTGGAAGCCTTGGGGGATCTGAGTGGGTTGGGTAATTTGGGTGATTTTGGTGGCTTGGATGGTTGGGGTGACTTGGATGGTTGGGGTGACTTGGATGGTTGGGGTGATTTTGGCAGTTTGTGGGGTTTGTGAGGTGGATTCGAGATGAAAGTTCCTGAGCTTTTGGCACCGTTGGGGTCTTTTGAAGCGTTGGATGCGGCGATTGATGCTGGTGCCGATGCAGTTTATCTGGGTGGAAAAAGGTTTGGAGCAAGGCACTATGCAGCTAACTTCGATTTGGGTGAACTGGAAGAGACGGTGAGGAAGGCACACTTTAGAGGGGTCAAAGTCTATGTCACGGTCAACACTTTGGTCTCGGATTTTGAAATTCCTGATGCTTTGGAGTACTTAGTCCAGTTGTACGAGATGGGCGTTGATGCAGTTTTAGTTCAGGATTTGGGGCTTGCAGCTTTGGCAAGGGAACTTGTGCCGAAACTCGAACTTCATGCGTCTACTCAGATGACAATTCACAATCTTGAGGGGGCCGTCTGGGCTGCCGATATGGGTTTTGAACGGGTTGTTTTGGCAAGAGAAATGACGTTGGACGAGGTTGAAACGATTGCCAGAGGGGCACCGATTGGTGTTGAGATTTTCGTTCATGGGGCACTTTGTTACTGTTATTCGGGTCAGTGTCTTTTGTCGTCGCTGATTGGGGGTCGAAGTGGGAATCGGGGGATGTGTGCTCAGCCTTGCAGGAAGCCTTATGATCTGGTTTTGGGTTGGGCAGATTCTTATGGGCGCATTTTGCGGTGGAAGAGGGCGTCTTTAGATGAGAAGTATCTCATGTCTACAAAAGATCTTGCGATTTATCCGTATTTAGACGAAGTCGTCGCCTCTGGTGTGGAAGCTCTTAAGATCGAAGGGAGGATGAGATCTTCAGATTACGCAGCAGTTGTTGTATCGGTCTATAGGAAGGCACTTGATAAGATTGCTCAGGGTGAGTGGTCTCCTTCAGAAGAAGACTGGATGAATCTTGCTTTGACCTTTAACCGGGATTTTACGCGTGGGTATCTCCTCGGAGATCAGGGTAGAGATCTGATGGGTCGGGATCGGTCAGATAACCGGGGTGTTTTGGTTGGGACTGTTGTTTCTTATGATTCGAGAAGGAGAGAAGCGGCAGTTCAACTGGAAGGGAATCTGATGCCAAGTCAGGGTGACGGTCTGGTTTTCATCTGGCCAGGTGGTGAGGTGGGATTTGTCCTTCGAGATGTGCCCAAAGTTCGGGATGGAATTATCAGGCTGGGCGTTTATGAGATGGTGGAACGGGGGGCAAAGGTACATTTGACTCGTCGGGCTGGGCTTTTGGCGGGGGCGGTTTCTGGAACGCGGCATATCCCCATTGATCTGAGGATGAGTTTAGATGAAGATATGAAGCCGGTTTTGGAAGGGAGCGTTTTTGGTCTCAAAGGTGACGTGACGGTCACAGTGAAGAGTTCTTTTTCAATGGAAGTTGCAAAGCGACGGCCCCTTTCCAAAGAAGACATTGAAGCTCAGCTTGGGAAGATGGGCGGGACGATTTTTTATGTCAGGTCTCTAGAAGTGGATTATCCTGGCGGGTTGTTCGCTCCGTTGGGGGAGCTGAATCGGTTGAGGCGGGATCTTTTGGAGGCGGTGGAAGCTGGGCTTGTGGAGTCTAGTATTCCCTCTGTTGAAGATGCGGGTGATGTGAAAGAAGGGCTAAAAATTTTTGCGCGTGAATGGAAAACCCCACCCACCCACCCCTTGTCAAAATTAGGTTTGGAAGATGTGAGCATATCAGTTTACACCAGTGATCTTGATGGAGTCAAGGGCGCGGTGGGTGGAGGATGTGCACGGGTTTATTTTGAGCCTTTTATAAGACTGGATGACCCATATGAAGCTATAGAAACGATTAAGAAAGCCATGCGGTCATGTGAAAGAGGTTGCGCTGAGTTTGTCTGGAAGTGGCCAAAGATAACTCGACGCTCGTTTTTGGATATGGCCATTTTCATTCTTGAGGAAACGGAAGCAAAAGCGGTCATGGTAGATAATATCGGAGCTGCAAAAGCCATAGAAGAGAATGCGCCAAATGTCAGGGTTCTTGGATCTTCAGGTTTGAACGTCTGGAATAATCAGTCTGCAAGCTATTTGGGAGAAATCTTCGAAAGAATTACAGTTTCGCCAGAGCTTTCGTCCGAGGAGATAAAAGAGCTGGCACAAAGAGTCCATCTCTTGAAAACGCATCCAGGGCTTGAGATGATTGTCCAGGGAGATCTAGAGGCGATGGTAACAGAGAATGATCTCATCTCCACAGCTTTGAAAGATCAAAGTGATTTGTCCACGGAAGGCAAGATCTGGGGACTGAAGGATTCCACGCAGAGGATATTTCCTTTGATCACGGATGGTGAGGACCGAACACATGTATTCAACGCTGTGGAGACCTGTCTTTTTGATCATGTACCCGATATCTTAAAGATGGGGATTGGTTCTTTGTCTATAGATGCCAGGTGGAGACCAAGCCAGTACGCAAGAGCGATGACGAAAGTGTATAAAGAAGTGCTAGAGCTTGCAATCTTAGAAGAAGACTTTGAGCGTCTATCAGACCTAAAGAAAAGGGTAAGGAAAATGTCGCGTGGGGGGATCACGGCAGGTGCTTTTATGAAGGGACGAAAAGAGTCTCTACCATGACTGCTTTCGCTTCAATTTTTTAGGTGGGGGGCAAAAGGCGCCCTTCGGGCGCAGATTTCCCACCCGCCCACCCTTTTTGTGCTATGATTACACATCGACAACTACGATTGGTGAGGTCCTCGTTCAGTGGGTGAATTTACGATTTGGTCAAACTCCTCCTGACTTAGAGCTTGAGGCGAATATGCAAAACCATAACGTTCCATTGTGCTGACGAAGGATCGTAGATGGTTCCTAGAACCTTTCTCCAGGTTTTCGTAGACGAGAATTATGTCGTTGTTATCGGTTTCGTTCATGTTAGTCTGAAGATCTATTATATCGATCTCTTCAATGAAAGCGCCGACCCGAAGGGACTGTTCAAGAGATTCGTTAGACCTTTCGACAAGTCCGTCGTAGAGCGTTTGAAGCTCAACGTTGACAAAAACACCGCGTTCATCAGTGGACGATACTTCGATGCCGTAGCGATCTACGAGAACTTTGACAGCGTCAATGTGTGTCTGCTCTGCGTTTGCGATGTTCTGAAAGATGGGTAGCTGGTGCATCTCATAAGAACTTTCATAGACATCTCTGGCCAGCGTTTCTTCTTCTGCCATGTAGAAGATGCCATCACGTTCCGTATCATTCAAGTCAAGCTTTGGTATAGAGTCGACTGCTGTGTGTAAAGACGCAGCATTAAGAGGCGTAATTCCACTTGCAGGATCAAACGCCCCTTTTGGTGATACTGCCAAGGCCATGCTCGATGTCACGAAAAGAGCCAAGGCAAGGATCAGGATCGTTTTATGGACCTTATTATACATGACTAACAATTTGTCAGGAGTGCTTATATAGGTGTCGCCAAATACTAAGTGACACAGACAAAAAAGCCGACAATTGAGGAAAAAGATGAGGTAAAATCGCATGAGAAAGACCGTTTATGACGATCATGTGAGCCACTACGATGCTTGGTTTGAGGCGAACTGGCCTGCATATCAATCAGAGCTGAGAGCCTTGGAGGCTCTGATTCCGCCGTTCGAGAGGGGGCTTGAGATAGGCGTGGGCACGGCCCGTTTTGCTGCGCCGTTGGGGGTAAAGGCGGGGTTGGACCCTTCACATCCCATGATAAAGATGGCCATCAAAAGAGAAATAGATGGGGTGATGGGAATTGCAGAGAAGCTTCCGTTCAAAGACTCTAGCTATGATATTTGTATCATGGTCACGGTGATATTTCTCTTAAGCGATGTGAAAGCTGCTTTCAAAGAGGCCCACAGGATCCTGAAACCTGGCGGATCTTTGATCATAGGGTTCGTCGACAAGGAGAGCAGACTTGGCACGCTTTATGAAGGACGAAAAAACGAGAGCACATTTTACAAGGCTGTTCATTTCTTTACACCAAAGGAAGTTTGCGCCGAGATGGTGACGGCCGGTTTTGAGGACGTGGTATTCGTTCAGACTATATTTGATAGGCCAGAAGAGATAAAATCGCCAGAATCTCCAAAGAAGGGGTATGGAAAAGGCTCTTTCGTGGTGGCCAGAGGAACAAAAGCAAAAGAGGGATAACAGTCCAAAACTTCCACTCATCCGAAATTTCAACGCAGGAACTTGGAAAGAAAGGTATCGTTAAGCACCAATCTTTCGAGAACAAATTAGTTTTATCTAATTGGGACTCAACTTTATTTTATTATATCTTCAGATGAATCACCATCAGCAAAAATATTATGCATAAGGTACTCTGCGCTTGCTCGCAAATATTGTCATAAAATCAATATCTTCAGCCTACTTAAAGGTTTCATATGACCGAGAAAGAGAAACCAATAAAGTATATTAGATAAAGGGAATATTCCACCCAAAAGCATTAAAGAATTTGACTTACATATATACGCAGAAGAGGTGAACCAGCTTGAAAGTATTGGTAGTTTACTACTCGATGAGCGGACATACCCATTGCTTGGCAGACGCGGTGGCAGAAGGTGCAAAGGAGATTGAAGGAGCTCAGGTAGAGATTAGGAGAGTTCCAGAGACTCTCTCGAAAGATGAGTTGAAGAAGAGGAAGGGGTCAAAGGGCATCATTGAAGAGGTGGTCGAGGTTCCGTTCTGCACCATGAAGGACCTGGAATCTGCAGACGCCATAATCTTCGGGACTCCATCTTACCTTGGAAACATGTGCAGCCAGATGTGTCAGTTCCTGGACTCGACTGGAGACTTGTGGAAGAGGAACGCCCTTGTTGGAAAAGTGGGAAGCGTCTTTTGTTCATCAGGATCTCAGCATGGCGGCCAGGAAGCAACCATTCTTAGCTTTCATCCCTCCCTTCTCCATTTGGGTATGATAATCGTGGGGTTGCCATACACCTTCGAGGCTCAAAGGCGGGTAGACGAAGTGATGGGAGCAACGCCCTACGGTGCTTCTACTACTACAGGGAAAGCTGGCGAGAGGTGGCCAAGCGAGGTTGAGCTTGAAGCGGCCAAGTTCCAAGGAAAGCACGTTGCCTCGATCGCCAAGAAGCTTTCGATGTGAAGGGAGGTTGCCCTGATTGGGCCCCCCCCTCATAATTTTTATCAGTCAAACACCTTGATAGAAGAATCGCCACCCTTTGCCTCAAATGATGTGTAAACTTCGATTCGAGGCCGAGGGGCGCATAAATAGTTTTGAAACGCACATGATCCGAGAGCTCATGACCGAAAAATGAAAATCGATATCATCTGGCCTTATGGCCAGACCATTTTCATGAGAAACCAGCTCCAGATAAAGTCCAACATTGCGGATCTGAGGACGCTTCTGGATGATTGAAAGATTGAAAGTTGAAGGTTGAAGTTTTGGGTTTCAGATATCCTCAAGCTTGTTCTTCTCAGACCAGGTGAGGATCAAGTAGACGAAGATAGTCATCGCCACAGCTACCACAAACCAGGCTGAACAGAGGTCTGCGAGCGCATTTTTGACCCCGATTATTTCCAGTACGACAAACATCCCGGGGACCCCATATACCACTGATCCAAAGACAAGCTTCGCTATAGATGCTGATTTCACCAAGTCACCCACTCCCGAATTTGCGTAATATTTTGTGCGCAGGTCAGAAAAATCGAAACAGGTCGAGATCAATCGAAGCTGTTCGATTTATATTAACGTGCATGAGACGATTCTGGGAGGGCCCCCACCATTCCCAATCGTGATTTTAGGATGTGAGTAGATCTTTTGACAGATAAAACTTCCCCTCTGATGCCGGTTATCGATTTGGGAGACGTCACTCTTTAGAGAGAGCCTCAAGGATGAATCAGATCTTTCCGAGCTGGGAATTGAGATAGAAATATATACACCCCGTCAGAAGCTTATCTCTAATATCGTTTTGGGCGGGTGTTTTGTTGAATCAAGAAGAGAAAAGAGAAGGGGAGGGAGAAAGAAAGTGCATATTTTGCGAGATCGTAAAGGGCAACGCCAAATCTCATTGCGTTTATGAAGATGACTTATGCATAGGAATACTGGACGTCAATCCCTTCTCGCAAGGGCATTGTCTAATGATCCCAAAAAGGCACGTCCCATGGTGGCACGATCTGACCGAAGAGGAAAACGAGAGCATCTTCAAAGGAGCAAGAGAAGTCACCCACAAGATCATGAAGGTCTTCGAGCCCGATTTCGTGGCCGTGTACATAAGAGGCAGAAGGATACCCCACACTCACATATTCCTGGTGCCCACATACGAAGGCGACGTTCTGGACAGGTTCTTCAACTCCCTTGAGGGGTTCCAAGAATCAGTGGGAGATCTCGCCCGGCTCAGAGACGAGGAAGACAAGGAAAAGGTCGCAGAAAAGCTGAGGTCAGTTTGAGTTTCGTCCAAAGTCGGCTTTGAGTGGGCCAAGGACGAGTGGGCGAAAACGTATATGCGCCCTTGTCGCAAGGGCGCCCTGCGGGCGCAAGTTTCCCACCCACCCACCCTCTTATTGGCGAAAACGCCCGGTAGGCGTTTTTTCTATATTTACCCCTGCGAAGTATAATCTGAGTCGGATCGATTGCCATCTATGTCGCCTATACCATCCAGCAAAACCTTTTAACAAGTTGGAAACCATTGATAACCTGAGTGGGACGTATGCAACGCACAACTCTGGGAGTAATGTCCATCCTCGCCTTGATCATATTTGATCTTATTTGCCCTGCCCTGGGAGAGGCGCCAGGCTACTGGCTCAGCAAGGGCGATCAATTTTTTGAGAACGAATCCTACGAGTTGGCTGCAAGATGCTATGACAAAGGGCTCGAACAAGATCCCAATAACGGATGGGCTTGGAACAGATTGGGCAGAATCAGCTACGAGCAAGACAAATACCAAGAAGCAATAACGTTCTATGACAAAGCACTGAAAGCAGATCCCAATGAAGAAGCTTACTGGTACAACAGAGCCCTTTCTCTCCACAAACTGGAAATGTACGAAGACGCCATCGAGTCTTACAACACAACAATCAAAAATAATATATTCTGTGCAGGAGCATGGTACGGAAAAGCCCTGGCATTGAGCGAGCTTGGACGAGACACGGAAGCCGCATCCTGCTACATCATGGTCGTCGAGATAGATCCACATTACGGAGAAGCCCTCCCCTGGAAATGCCAAGCACTTTACGAACAGGGCCAATACGAAGAAACCGCCCAATGCTGCAACGAAATCCTAGAAGCAAAACCAGAAGATGTATGGGCTTTGACCCTCAAGGGGCTCGCCTTGTACGGATCTGGAAAATACAACGAATCAATAGAATCTTACGATCATGCTCTCAGCCTCGATGAAACCAAGAGCGATGCACTATACGGAAAAGCCCTCGCATTATACGAAATTAGCCAGTACGAAGACGCTCTTGAGTGCTACGACGAGATCACAAAGACTGATTTCTCGGATAAGAAAGTCTGGTACGGAAAGGCTCTAGCTTTCTACAAGCTGGGCCAGTACGAGGAAGCGACAGAGTGCTATCACAGGGCCATGAAGATAGATCCCCTCTACAAAGAAGCTTGGTACGGAAAAGCCCTCGCACTATACAAAAGCGGTCAGTACAACGACTCCATCGAGCATTACGAGAACGCACTCGATATAGACCCAACATATGAAGATGCATGGTACGGAAAAGCCCTCGTCCTGTACGAAACTGGCCGATACGAAGACGCTCTTGAATGCTACGAAAAAGTCATCGAAACAGACCCCAAGAACAAAGACGCCTGGCTCGGAAAAGCTTCGGCCTTCCAGGCCCTGGGACAAAGCGAAGAAGTCGATCTAGCACTTTCAAACGCACCTTTCGCATTAACGGTTTGAACGCTCAGTAATTTTCCTGCTATCGGTTTTTTTAAATTCGATATGCTCCAACACCATAAAATGTGCTTTTTGAGCCTGACTCAGATCCACACAACCACTGAGAACAATATATAAATATTATATTATAAAATATTTGATCACGCGTGTAGATTTTACAAATTTAATTTAAATTATTATTACTAATAAGGTGGATCAAAGTCTCAATTTTCACCCATTATCTCAAGTGAAAAATGATAGATTTGGCATAGCCTTACTGCGAAAAGTGAGTTCAAAGACTGCTGATCTATGATCACGCTATGATTACGTTCTGCACAAAACAAGACGAGACAAAAAGCAACGAACAAAACGAAAAAAGGGGCGCGAAAAAGAACTTCCGCGCCCAAGTAGATCGCAAAGGGTCCCACTTATCCTATCACGATCATCTTCCTTGCGGTGGTGAAGTCAGAAGGCTGGTAAACCTCAGTCGACCAAGCGTCGTCCAGCCTATCAAGCTCTTGGTCATTGCGACTAAGACTCAGATCTTCAAGATGGAGACTTGACGGCCTTTGCTTCATTATGAATTTGACGGGACTAAACGTCAACGAAACCGTCTGATCACCGTCACCCAAATCCACAGCCACCTCGACGTTATCGATCTCAAACCCGTCGTCATCTGCCAATCGAGCAGAGACAACATAGAGACCTGGCTCGTAAACCGACACACCAACATCTATCTCGATCACGCTTGCCTTAACTCCAGCAGTTTGGTCGACGAAACTGCCTGAAAACTGGGCCGAGACCGACTGGAAATCCTGTGGACACTTGTGTACCAACACGTCATCTTCACGCCGATCGATTATGTCGCCACCCTCGTTGTAGAGGATGAGATTTTCCAGCTTCAAAGGTCCACATTTGCCTTTCTTCCAGATCTCAGCACCATCAACACATATACCAATCGACCCGTCACCATCGAGAGTTGCAGTGCTGCTCATCCATTTTATGGCAGTGCCGTTCCCATCGACCAAGCTTCCTTCGACCCTGTAATCACCTGGGACGGTTACATCTATTCCCACATCAATACAGAGCCGCTCAAACAGACCGTCACCATCTTTGTCCAACAGATCAGCCTTGGCATCGCCAGTCAAAGCGGCTCCTGCCACTGTGAATGTGATGGGAATCGAGAACGACTCATTCTGAGCCCGGATCCGTATATATCCCTCAACGCCTTCGCCAGAAGCATCATCTGGAACTTTGAGGGTGGCATTAATCGAACAGTTAGACCCGCTTTCGAGCTTGGAAGGTCCCACAGCCGAAACCCAAGACCAACTCTCTTGAGTGTGAAGATTCTCCAAAAGCTCAAAGGGCTGACTTGCACCCTGCACATTGAACCCATAAACCCAGACGCGCCAGGTGCCAGGCACGGGATTGGACACGCCCACATCTTCAGAGCCCACACTGCCGCCGTAAGATACGTCCACAGGCCTTCCGCGGGGATTGAAGAGGAGAAGCGCCAACTGGGTATCGTCATCGTCCCAGTTCAACTTGACGCTGAGCCGGGTCGCATTTTGCGTCACCTCGATCGGAAGAGGCCAGACCATTTTGTCACCGATCACGTCCTCATGCTGTTCGGTTCTCACACCTTCCACCACTCCTTCGTAGTTGACGCCTCGAAGAGCTGGCCCGTCGTTTTCCAATCTGAACTGAGACGCTTTGACCTCGCCGGGTTCTACTGTGCCCAAGGACCACCTTTCAGGCGTGCTCTCGAAGAGAGATCGCTCAAAAGAGAGAACGTACTCTGCCTCTTGAGTCATGTTCTTTGGATGGACTGCGGCAAGCCACCTTCCAGAAGCAGGGCTGGCTTGGGAAAACGTCTTGAAAGAGTCCACCGGCTCTGCAGGATAATGTTCGCTCGTCGGAGAGAGCATGAAAAGGTCCAAGTCTGCATCGCCTTCCCAATCCAGAACAGATCTAAGATCGTCAGTACCCGAAAGGACGTCGACGTAATAATAATCCCACTCGTTTATGTCGAGCTTGCCGGATTCAGTGCCACGTCCCTCGAAGATCTCGACCGGATCGGCCACTTCGACACTTAATGGTACTGAGAGCATGAGCGTTCCACTTTCAGATATCTCGATGAATCCTTCATAAACACCAGGCGATGCACCTTGCGGAATGTTGATCGAGACCCCAAAGATAGTCTGAGAATTGGCCAGAATCGTTCGTGGCAAGGGTTGGACGTTGGCAAAATCAGAAACGGGACCGACCGCCTTGGTGGTAACGTTCGTTAGCTCTTCGTCCGTGAAGAAAAGGAATCTCGTGCTCCAGTCGGCGTCACCTGGGGCCAGTGCATAGATCTTCTTTTGCGATCTATCTGCCCCAGTATCGAGGCTACCGTAAATCGCGCTGTCGCCGACGAACTGAAAATCACCGTAGACCCATCTTCCTGCAGACCAGTGGTCAGGCATAACGCCGCAAAGATGAGATTCGTTCACAAGAGCGAGCGAACGAGGCGCGTTCAGGAGTCCTGCGCCCTGGTAATAGGACTCGTATTCTTCGCCCAAGCTGTTGTTCAGCTTGATTGCGCCTTTTGTCATGGCGGCCTTGACCCCTGCAGGGGTAAGACTGGGATTTGCCTGGAGGAGGAGCGCAGCCAACCCTGCAGCGACCGGCGTTGCAAGGCTCGTTCCAGAAGAGCCCGCATAATACGAGTCGATCCTGCCCTCAACCTCTACATCTGGCGGCACCGTGGTGATCACGTTAACCCCTGGCGCCATCACGGTGGGCTTTATCCTTCCGTCCCTCAATGGGCCAGTTCCGCTGAACATGGCCACTTTGTCGTCACAGTCGGTTGCGCCAACTGTGATTACCTTTACGCCGTCACCGGGCGATTCCACGCAGCCAAGGCAGACCGATGACGCGACGAGCATCAAGAGAAGAAGCCTTTCGTCCAGGTTTCCTGCGGCCACACAGACCACCGCGCCAGAGTCGACAGCGTTATCTGACGCCATCGATATGGGCGGATTTGTTTCGCCAAGGTTGAGCCCGCCAAGGCTCATGCTCAAGACGTCGGCATCATTGTCCAGAGCCCATTCGATGCCGGCAATTATGTCTGAGATCTGACCGCCGCCATTGCTGTCGATCACCCTCACGTTGAGGAGGCTTGCCCCTGGGGCCACGCCTTTGTACTTACCGCCAGAAGCTGCACCCGATCCGGCTATTATGCCGGCTACTGCAGTTCCGTGGCCCAAAAGATCGTCGGCGGTCCTCTCGTAATCGACGAAGTTCTTCTCGCCTATGACCTTTCCTGCCAAATCAGGGTGGTTTTTATCGATCCCAGAATCCAGAATAGCAACCACAACGCCGCTGCCGTCTATCCCTTCGTCCCAAAGGCTCGCAACGTCTAGTCTCTTTGCAGAGCAGACGGTCCTGTTATCCTCAGACAGATTCACTGGCTGAGCGATCTCGACTGTGCCGTCTAGGTACACGGCTGCGATAAACGGATCATCGGCTAAATCCTGGATTACAGAAGAGCTTGCCGACCCTGCCACGCCATTGATCAGGCTGTAAGAGCATTTTAGATCGAAGTTCTCGATCTCTTTTCTGCCACCTTCTTTGAACATCACTATCAATGGCACCTTTTCTTTGCCCATGTCGAGCTGAGTTTCGATTGCCGGGTCCACGAAAGGAACCGGGTGAGATGCAGTGCCAGCATCTATCTGAAAAGCAGAGACTGAGGCAGGGATTGAGGCCGAGACTGAGGCAGAAACATACGGAGTTGCCACGAACACCAGTCCCGCGATCAGAATCAGCTTAAATAATATACTATTCATAAATTACGACCACCCCCACTATTGGCAAATGGCCATTCAACGCGGCCAAAACGCCATTGAGCCAAAGTTGGTAGATAATGCTAAATAAATCTGTGGTCCCTCTATCCACCGATGACATTCAGCTGGCTGATCGCCAACGTCCTCTGGTTGAGCCTGGCGCTTCTGATGGCCTCGTCTCTCACGAGCAGGCGGTCCCTATCAGGTGCAGGATGGTTCCTCTTTGGGATGCATTGGCTAAAGCAGCCTTCACATTACCTGATGATCGGGGATTATTTCAACGTGGGGCTGTCAATCCTCGCAGCCCTTTTTTCCCTCTACATGTCCTGGATCATCCTGGCCAAAGGCTGCAGTTCGCCTTCTTGTGACTGGGCAAGTCTAGCCGTGGCAATAGGCGGTGTCCTCTACTTTCCCTTTGCCCAGCTCACACCTTTGGGAGATTGGTTGGTCGGCCAGACGGCTCACCTCACGGCGATGATTCTAGAAGGGCTCAGCGTCCCGATCCTTGTGAACGGGGCAAACACCATGTCGCTGAACGGTCACACTGTTCAGATCATATTGGCCTGCACTGCGATCGAAAGTATGGCACTATTTGCAGGTGTGATCATCGCGGTCAAGGCCCCAACGCAACGAAAGCTGATGGCGTTCATGGTCTCGGTCCCGATAATATACATACTAAACCTGTTTCGAAACGTCTTCGTCGTCTTGGCCTACGGGAACCAGTGGTTTGGGCCTGATAGTTTTTATCTGGCTCACAACGTGGTGGCAAAGGCCGGATCTACGGCAGCGCTCTTTTTAATAGCGTATGGGGTGTTCGCGCTCCTTCCCGAGATGTTGGATGCGATCGACGAGCTGGCACGCGTAATCAGGCGGCCTGGCGGTGAAGAGGCATGAAGCTGGCCAGGAATTCTGTTATTTGGGTTGGGGTGCCGTTTTCGATCGCCTTTCTCCTAGCCGTTTTAAATGTCTGGTCGTTCTCGATTGCAGCGTTGGCGCTCACGTTCTTTATGGTTTTTTTCCATAGAGATCCTGAGCGCGTGCCATCGGGTGAAGGGATGGTATCTCCAGCCGACGGATTGGTGGTGGATATTTCGCCTGAAATGGTGGCCATATTCATGAACCATTACGACGTTCACGTCAACAGAGCGCCACTTGAGGGAAGGGTAATGCAAATTGAGCATGTGGATGGCAGGCATCTTCCGGCCTTCTTTAAGTCCTCGTCACAAAACGAGCAAAACCTGATAACAATCGATACGCCAGACGGAGAGATGGTGATCCATCAGATCACGGGCGCTTTCGTGAGGAGGATTGTATGCTACCTCAAGCCTGGAAGCTTTGTTGAGAGGGGTGAGAGGATCGGGATGATAAGGTTTGGAAGCAGAGTGGAGTTCACCTTGCCGAAAGGATATAGTTTAAGCGTCAAGAAAGGAGAGAGAGTTAAGGCAGGGGTGACGGTAATTGCGGTGAAGATGGCATGAAAGGCATTCTTCATATGGTTCGAACGCCGGATGTGGTCTCTATCCTGAACGCTTTTTTGGGGTTCAGCTCGATTCTGATGGCGTTTCAGGCCAAGTTTTCCATCTCAGTGGCTCTGATATTCCTGGCAGCAGCAGCTGATGGTCTGGACGGGTTTTTGGCGAGAAGAGGCGAGAAAGGGCCATTGGGCTTGAACTTGGATTCTCTTGCGGATGCCGTGTCTTTCGGAGCTGCTCCCGCAGTTTTGACCTGGGCTCGTTTTGGAGAGGTTTTCTGGCCGGTTGGCGGATTATATTTGGGGTGTGGTCTTCTTAGGTTGGCCAGGTTCAACACTATGCCGAAACGGGAAGAGGTACAGGAAAGGGTCTTTGAAGGGATGCCGATACCTGCAGCCGGAATGATCGTTGTGGTGAGCGTTCTTCTGGATCAAACGTTCCTCACGTTAGCTCTTATGTTTGTGGTTTCTATCTTGATGATAAGCAGCGTTCCTTATCCTAAGTGTAGAGATCTGAAATTTGTTCCCTTTGTCTTGGTAGTAGCATTGGCGGCTCTTGTCTTGGGATTTCAAGAGACGGGCCACATGTCAGTCATCTTAGTATTTTTAGTGTTAATGGCGTATCTGATTTATCCACCGGTGGTTGATTTATGCCGAACAAAAAGGAAATAGCCGCTTTCGAAGCGGGGATTAAACTTGGCGCGATGTACCACCAGTTTGTGGGCGCGCCAGTCAGCATCGAGACTGCAAAGAGCTTGGAGACGGCTATTACAAAGAGCATATCTCTTCAGCCTTACGTTGCGAGCGTTGAGGTAAGGATAAATCGGGATATGCTAAAAGAGAACTGTTATGGCTATGGGGAGCTTGAAGGCAGAATGATCCAAGCCCAAGTTGAGATATCTTATCAAGGAGAGGTCATCAAAGCGAGGTTAGAGTACGATCCTGAAAAGGACTATCCGCTCATGCATCTCCTCGAATGATTTTGTTCAAAGTATGACGATGTAAAACTTTGACGGGCGCTTTTTGCGCCCTTCGGGCGTCAGTTTCCCCTCCCGCCCACCCATTGTATTACACTTCTGGTAAGTCGAAGGACCTATACAATTATACGGAGATCCAATCCTGGAAGGAAAATGGTTCGCTATACGCGACTGAGATGGAGCACGATTTTTGCAGAGAATGCGAGTGATCAACTAACTACCATACTCCAGTATCTCGGAATACAAAGGACATTCGATACAGTTGCAGATGTTTATAACAGTCACGCCCTAGACCCGCATGTGAATAGGCATCGACTCACAGTTGTGGTACATCTTCGATTATAGTCTTCTATTTTCGTCCACTCCACTCCTGTAAGTTAAATATACGAGAAGCCTCCATCTGACGGCAACGTCGAGAGGAGCGAAACCGTTTGCACCCGTGGATATCTGAGTATTACATAGATCCAATATTGTATGATGCAGGATACAACCCTGTGAACACCATCACCTGGGCCTTGATCCTGGGTCTCATGCTGCTCTTCATTGCCTGGACCTTCAGACGTTTGGAGATACCGCTAGATGAAAGCCTGGTTTGGCATACAGTCCCCTACATACTTGCAGGATCTAGCCTGAGGGTGATCGAAGATGCAGAGATCGTAGCTTTGCCCTTCAAGTACTTGCTCATAACCCCACTCATTTATTTCGTAGTGGCAGTAGCAACTGTCACCTCGCTTCTTTCTTGTAAATATTTATTGGGCAAGAGATTCTTGAAAGGTTACGCCTTGATTGGATTGATCTGGACCTTCGCCAATTTAGTTGTTCTCTCTTCGGTGGGCATAAGTCATCTTTGGGCCCTCGGCACTGTAACCTTTCTGGGCGTGGCCACAACCTCTGCGCTTTGGATCTTTAGAAACGTTTTGAAACTGAGATTTTTGGATAGGAGTGACAACTTCTTAATCCTATTTGCTCATATGTTGGACGCAAGCTCAACTTACATAGGCGTAGACTGGCTTGGCTATTATGAAAAGCACGTTATACCATCGTATCTTATCGATTTGACCGGAACCGCTCTTGTGATGTACCCCTTAAAGATAGCAATTTTGATCCCTGCTCTCAGTCTGATCGACTCTGCCCTCAAAGACGAGCCAAATCTCAGAAACTTAACGAAGCTTGCGCTCTTGACTTTGGGACTTGCACCGGCCATGAGAAACACCATCAGGCTAACGTTTGGCATCTAAAAAATTGTAATTTATCTCAGGATAGGGCAGAGCAACTGGATAAAGCAATGGGGCTAGAGCCCCATAGGTGAAATTCTACAAAAAACGGGAACAGGGCGTGCTAGAGCTTTCGAGCCTCTAGCTTTTCGCCCCTGTTCATCTTCCTCATAACCTTCTGGCCGATCTCAGAGGTCTTAACGATCCTTATGTCGCCTCGTCGTCCCACCGTTGCCATGGTGACTGGCTCGCCTCCGACGAGTATCTCCATGCTCTGGCCCGATTTTCCCCCAATCCAGATGATCAGATGTCGACCAGTCTCTTCGACGTTGGGAACGAAGATCTGATGACCGCCCTTCTGGCTCTCGTCCAGTGGCTGAATATCTATGTGGATGCCCAAAGATTTTTCAATCCCATCTATCGTCTTGCCAGATTTCCCTATCACTTTTGGAATTTCTTTTTCCTGAACCCTTACCACAGCGCTGGAGTCGCTTAGCATCTCCACTTCGAAAGAACCTCTCAGATGGCGAGCCATCTCATTTTCTATCTGGCGAGACGCCAGGTTCCAAGTGGCAGGCCGTTCTGTTGTCTCCTTGGTGACCGGCATGATCACGATCTCCTCGCCATAGGTGTAAAGCTCGTACTCGACCGATCCCGTCGTGAAGTCCTTCACCACAATGACAGGTCTTGCAAGGTCTGCTTCGGTCATCCCCGATGGAACTTTGACCACGAACTCCACGTCCATCACCCTGGAAACTTCACCCTTATCGATGAAAACCACCGTGTCAACCACTTGAGGAATCATTCCCAGATCGACACGACCGATCAGCCTCTGGAGGGCGTCAACTGGCTTATTGGCATGGACCACCCCAATCATCCCGACACCTGCAAGTCTGAGGTCTGCGAAGACCTGAAAGTCCTTGGTCTTCCTTACCTCGTCATAAATCGTATAATCGGGCCGGACCAGGAGCAACACTTCCGCTGAAGCCTCCATGCTTCCTTCAAGGGGGCCATATTGAGTGATCTCAGGCGGCACCTGGAGATCGCGGGGCGATTCCAAGGTCTTGACCACGTGATTGCATTTGAGCAGGTACTCGGCAATTCCAGCCGCAAAGGTGGATTTCCCAGACCCTGGCGGTCCTGCTATCAAAATTCCTCTTTGTGACTCGCTCAGTCTCACCTTCAGCTCTTCGCTGTAATGATAATCTTCCAGACTCACCTTGGCCACGGGCCGCACTGCGGTGATCTCCATCGCCTCTGAAAATGGAGGCCTTGCTATGGCGATCCTCATAGGGCCCAGCTGGACCACGGCCGCCCCCATCTTCTCCATCTCGATGTGGCCTTTGGGGTCTGACTTTGCCCGCTCGAAGATCTCTCTTGATATATCTCGTAGATCCCGCTCTCTGAGCACCCTCTTATTTATTTTTACTAAGTTGAACTCACCCACCTTGCCCCGTTTGGCCATGGGGACCGCCCCGTCCTTCAGGTGAACAGATAAGGTGTCAGGAGTGAAATACTGCTCGAGGGTGAGGGGTCTTATTTGTCCTCTTTGGGGTGGGACGTATTCCACGTCGATCCCCATCGCCTCTGCTACCCGGGACTGGATGGAGTCGCTGGTGAGGAACGAAGCCCCCATCTCCAGAGCCACGTCTCTGATCATGGCATCGATCTCGCCACCCCCTGCCAGCTTTATTTGGTCGAGGTCGGGCCTTACACCCACGTACTCGACCTCTATCTTGCCAGATTTAGCCAGCCCTGACAACTTTCTGAGTTCTTCTAGTCCCTTAAAGCCCGTTTCTCTGCCGTGGTTTGCCTGGGCCTCAAGCTCGGCCACTACCGCTTCAGGTACCACTACCCTTTTGCCCAGATACTCTCCAGATTCTACCCGGGCTGAAATTCTGCCGTCAATAACTACGCTCGTATCCGGCACTACAAACTGCGCCATCGTAATAAACATCCTTTAAATCGGTTGATCTTATTTCCGTTCAAAAACGAGGTTAGAGATGGACGATGTCCATGTCCCTTTCCTTGGCGATCTTTTCGAAAATCTGGTCGATCCCCATCTGGCGTCGTATCTGACGGCCAGTCATCACTACCATTGTCGTCCGACCGTACTTCTGAACCGCTTTTATGCTAGAGGTCTGCTCGCCAAAACCAGGGTCCAAGCGCCTCAAAATACAGATCTTGATACCATTCTCAACAAAACGGCCATCATCACTGTGACCGAACTCTATACAGGCCATCCCTGGCTTTGGCTTTATGAGGTAATCCACGTCGTAGCTGGCAAAGAAGTTCCGGTCGTAAAGCTTCTTGTCCGCCAAGGCCGGGCGAAGGTCTTCTTCCACTACTGCGTTGGCCATATCCAAAATTTCATCCCGAGCCTTTTTGGAGTACTCCATGCATTTGGCTATTGTGAAAAGGCTGAGTCGGTGGAGGGGCACTTTCTTGTTGTGGCAGTACTCGTGTGGTTCCACCACCTCAAAATCACCATCTACAGGAAAGAAGCAGGGTGCGTAATTGTCACAACAGGCACATTTAATCCCAATTATGGTGTCTTTGTCCAAGAAAGGGGCCATCCCTTCGATGAACGCCAGTATCTCCCCTATGTTAGAGTTGGTGCCCTCTGGAAGACTCTGCTTTGCTGCCTTTACCGCAAAAAGCAGTTCGTCACGACTGTCGTCACCCTTCTCTTCATTCATCTTAAATGCGCAAGGAGAACCCCGCCCTTCAGGACGGGGAAGAATTGCGCTCTCCATCTTATGATGGTCAATATGGTCAAATCCAACACTTTTGCAGTCTGTGTGATCCGTTTTCCAGATATGATGTTATGCAAACTGACATTCCCTTTCGAGGATCCACCTACATAGCTCAAACCATGTTTGGCATGTCTTACTAATGTCCCTCTTGTCAATCCCATCGACCTAGTTCCACCGTATGGCGATCTAATACCGCCTTTTTTCGGTTGGAATCTGTGTAACTGTCTCCTATGTAACATAATAGGGGTCCAATAATACAAAGCCAACTTACGCCCTTCTCGGGTTGAATTTAAGCTTTTTCCTCACCAGAACCGAGGCATTATTTGCACTTAAATCTTTTGAATAAGCGATCTGCCCGATTTTGGAAGGGGATTCATTCAGAAGTGGACTGGCGTTTATGATTGAGCCAATGGCACGTTAGCCGCAGATATGGGGATTCAAAAGGCGTTTTATGTGTCACGTATTTTGCTGTGCTTGTTGATACGTTCTGGACAAATTTCAAACACATAAGTGCTTGGGATTTGGTACAGTCATATTTGTAACGCAAAATATCGAATACGGCCTGGCTCGACAAGATGCCCGAAAAGGCTATATCTTGTCATAGCCACTGGCCGGTGAGGAGGTCATCCGGTTGAAGGAGATTCGGTTTCACGGCCGGGGTGGTCAGGGTGCTGTTACTGCTGCAGAGTTAATTGCTATAGCGGCTTTTGAAGATGAAAAGTACTCACAGGCCTTCCCCGCATTTGGAGTAGAAAGGAGAGGGGCTCCAGTTATGGCTTTCGCCCGGATTTCTGATGTGCCCATCAGGATCAGGAGCCAGATATATGAGCCCGATTACGTTGTAGTTCAGGATGTTACACTTCTTGACGTGGTCGACGTGGCCAGCGGCTTGAAGCCCGATGGCAAGATCATAATCAATACCGACAAGCCCAAAGAGAACCTGAAGCTTGACACCGAGGCCGAAGTCGTCGCCATCGATGCCACTAAGGTTGCTTTAGAAAAGCTTGGACGGCCCATAGTCAACACCACCATGTTGGGGGCCTTCTGCGGTGCCACCGGCGAAGTCAGCCTGGAGAGCTTAAACACCGCCATTTCGGCTCGGTTTAAGGGAGCGTTAGGAGAGAAAAACCTGAACGCCATAAAGGCAGCTTATGAGAGTGTATCCCCATGAATAAGTGTGGAGTTAGCATGGTGGTCGAGCCAGGAAGCACCGAAATTACAAAAACGGGTGCCTGGCGTACCTTTATGCCGGTCGTCGACCATGACAAGTGCATCAAGTGCAGCATCTGTGAGATTTATTGTCCTGACAGCTGCATCCACCAGGTAGAGGGCAACTTCGTTCCCGATCTGGAGTTTTGCAAAGGCTGCGGGGTCTGCGCCCACGAGTGTCCACGAGGTGCAATAGAGATGGTTCTGGAGGAGAAGTAAATGAGGAAAGTGGTGGAAGGATCTTACGCCATAGCTGACTCGGTGAGATGCTGTTCACCTGATGTGGTCTCGGTTTACCCCATAACCCCGCAGACTCACATAGTCGAACACATATCCCAGTTCGTGGCAAACGGCGAGCTCGACTGCGAGTACATCAACGTGGACTCGGAGTTCGCTTCGATTTCATCTCTGATCGGAGCAAGCGTTGCCGGTGCCAGAACCTACACGTCTACCACGAGCCAGGGCCTCGCCTTGATGTTCGAGGTGCTCTACAACGTCTCAGGGATGCGTTTACCTATAGTCATGACCACGGTCAACAGATCCTTAAGCGCGCCTCTTAGCATCTGGAACGATCAGCAAGACGCTATTGGGGTCCGTGACTCAGGCTGGATCCAGATTTACGCCGAGGACGTCCAGGAATCTATGGACTTAACTCCTCAGCTTTACATGATATCAGAGGACAAAAAGATTCTCACGCCTTCCATGTCCTGCATGGATGGTTTCATTCTCACTCACGTCTACGAACCAGTGGAGTTCCTGGACGAAGAGCTGGTCAAGGAGATATTGCCACCTTTCAGACCTGAGAACGTGCTCGATCCCGAGAACCCCAAGTCTTTTGGGGCCTTTACCGATCCTAGCTGGTTCACTGAGTTCAAGTACTTCCAATACAAAGCAATGGAGGACGCCCTCAAGAAGATTGAGGAAGTGGACAAGGTCTTCGAGGAGACTTTTGGCAGAGGATACGGCGGCTTGATAGACACATACAAGACGGATGACGCCGAGATAGTGCTTGTTGCCATGGGGTCCATCGTTGGTACAATGAAGGATGCTATAGACGAGCTGCGAAAGGAAGGCATCAAGGTGGGCCTAGTCAAGATCAGAAGCTATCGACCGTTCCCAACAGAGGCCTTGATGAACGCCCTCAAAGACGCGAACGTAATCGCGGTGATCGAGAAGGATCTTTCCATGGGCTACCAGAGCGCTCTTCTCACCGATCTCAAAGGTGCTTTTTACAATGCCCAAATGAGAGTTCCCATAATAGGGTTCAGCGTGGGTCTGGGCGGTCGAGACATAGCCAAGAAACACATCCGGAACATGGTGGAAAAGGCCTCCAAGGTGAAAGATGAGGGCGTCGATTTCGAGTCCGAGTTCGAGATTTTCGACGTGAGACCGGAGTGTCTTTAGGAGGGTTATCTGATGCAAGAGAGTTTGTTTGCTCCAGGTCACAGGGCTTGTGCAGGATGCGGAATGCCCATAGCCGTCAAGCTGGTCCTCGACGCTGCAGGACAAAACACCATAGTCGCGTCTCCAACTGGCTGTCTCGAAGTCACCTCCACTCCCTTCCCAGAGAGTTCCTGGAGGGTGCCTTGGGTACATTCACTATTCGAAAACCCCGCATCGGTGGCCTCTGGAATAGAGGTCGCCTTGAAGAAGTTCGGAAAGACCGATACCAACATCCTTGTCATCGGCGGCGATGGGAGCACCTTCGATATCGGAATCGGTTCCATATCTGGGATGTTCGATAGAGGCCACAACGTGACCTACATCTGTTACGATAACGAGGCCTACATGAACACGGGCGTCCAGAGAAGCGGGTCTACCCCATTTTACGCCAAGACGACCACGACCCCAATCGGGTCGGAAAGTTTTGGTAACCCCGTGAGGAAGAAGGACATGCCAGCCATCGCGGTGGCTCATGGCGTTCCTTACGTCGCCACGGCCTCAATCGCATATCCAGCTGACCTTAGGAGAAAGGTTAAGCGATCTTTGGAAATCAAAGGACCTGCCTACATCCAGATCAACGCCCCCTGTATCACAGGTTGGAGTTATTCGGATGGGACCACCATCGAACAGGCCAGGATTGTGGTGGAGACCTGCCTTTACCCGCTGTACGAATACGTCAATGGAAAGCTTGCTGGCGTAAAGAAAGTGAGGCATCAAAGGCCGGTTGAAGATTACCTCAAGACTCAAGGCAGGTATAAGCACCTCTTCAAAGTCGAAGGTGGCGCCGATTACATAGCCAAGATCCAGGTTATAGCAGATGAGAACGCCGAGAAATTCGGCCTTCTTGACGATTGATCGGACGATTAGGTGCTATTTCGGTGTGATTGACCCATGTATGTGGGCAGGATAGTGGTAATCGGAAGGACGAGGGGAAATTGCTGGGTCGGCTACAGAGTATCGTCCCGGTCTTTTCCCAACAGGTTGGCGACCCTTCGAGACGAGACTGTAATGGTCTCGCCTCGGGACCCCCGCGACCTTGAGAAGAATCCTTACATAGCTTACAACTGCATACGCCTTGTTGGAAGCACGGCCGTGGTTGCTAACGGCACCCAGGCTGACATGATCGCCGAGAAGATCGAAGACAGCATGAAACCGATGGATGCTATCGCCTTGAGCCTCGTAGCCTACGGTTATGAGAGAGATGAGCTGGACACGCCAAGGATTGCTGGAGTTGCCAGAGGCGATGAGGGCTGGCTTGGCATCGCTCGGAAAGATGAGGTCAAAGTGAAGCGGTTCTCGCTTGACGAAGACTGCGCTTTCTTGGTCGCCACTTACGAGAAGACCGAGTTTGAGCCGGTCGATATGTCTGGCGCGGGCGCAAGAGAGGTTTCCAAGGCCGCGTTTGACCTTGATTTGGAAAAGCCGGTCTGTTCTGCTTCGGCTTTCTGGAACGGTGAAGGGTTTGACTTGGGGGTTTACAACCCCGAATAACTTTTTATTTTATTCGTCATTTCATTATTATTTCGTTGTTGATACATTATAATTCGCATTTTTGTGTTGGAGAGGATGGTATGGAGATTAATGGCGTAGAGATTGAAGACACCTTTGCAGAGGGTTTCCCCATAAAGGTGGCGAGAGTTCTGATAACGGCAATCACTGAGAGGTGGGCTCTTGAAGCGGCAAGGGAGACCACTGGATTTGGCACCTCGGTGATAATGTGCCCAGCTGAGGCCGGAATCGAGCGGATAGCAAAGAGGGACGAGACACCTGACGGAAGGCCCGGCGTTTACATCCAGATCTGTAACATGGGCTACAAGAAACTGGAGAACTCGCTTCTTTCCAGGATAGGCCAGTGCGTCTTGACCGCGCCGACCACGGCGGTTTTCAACGGGCTTCCGGATGCAGAAAAGCAGTTTGACACTGGGGCTAAGCTCAAGTTCTTCGGCGATGGGTTCCAGAAGGATATGGCCTACTGCGAGCGCGGCGTCTGCAGCATACCGGTAATGTCAGGCGACTTTCTGGTGGAAGAAAACATCGGCGCAGTTGACGGGATTGCAGGCGGAAACTTCTACATAATGGCCGAAAACCAGGCGAGCGCCTTGATGGCGGCAGAGGCTGCAGTGGACGCCATAAGAGAGCAAGAGGGGACGATCACGCCTTTCCCCGGCGGGGTTGTTGCGAGCGGCTCGAAGGTTGGAAGCCGGTACAAGTTCCTGAAGGCATCGACGAACGAGAGGTTCTGTCCCACCCTGAAAGACGAGGGTGTCTGCACCCTTCCGCCAGAGGTCAAGGCCTCCTACGAGGTCGTGATTAACGGCGTAAGTCAAGAGGCGATCGAAAAGTCGATGCGCGCGGGGATCAACGCCGCCTGCAAGGTTCCGGGCGTCCTCAAGATCTCGGCCGGAAACTTCGAGGGGAAGCTCGGGCCGCACCTCTTCAACCTGCACGAGATCCTGGGGTAAGGACACCCTAGGACACTGTTCTATTTTTCTCTCGCTCTTTCTCAGCCGATCAATAGGAAGATCTCGCCGGTAAGGGTCGTATGAATCTGTTTTTTCGTTCCCACTGGAGCAACTTTTAACGCATCGAGAAGTGCGAGGAATACGGGAGGGGGTGAGGATAGGAATCAACAAATCCAGATCGAACTAAATTTACTGGTCATTCTTGATTATTTTTTAACAATTGCTCGATTGTTTTCTTGTTTTCGATCTCTGTTTGTCGACCAAAGGGCGGGTGATTTAATGCTTCTAACTCGGCAATTTTCTCTATAACCTTAAAGACAGGTCTTTCTAAGATTGAATTATCTTTAGTTTCATTATATTTATTAAATAAATCATTGACCAATTTTTCTGCAATACCAATTTTAACCATCCCATGAATTCCACCATTAAGTTTATTTATTCCATTATTATTATTATTATTATTATTATTTCTCAAGTTTTGAACTAGAGTTGGATCAATTGTGGTGTTCAGGAGTTCATTAATGGCAGATGCAATTTCCTCATCAGCAAAATTAGCAAGCTCAAAACTATATCCTCTAAGGGGTTTATTATCGTTATCAATACCCCACAAAAACCTCCATTTTTTAGGAACATTATATCTATTATCATTAAATTTTATAGGAGTTTCAGCCTCTAAAAAATGTTTTATATTTCCTTCATTGTCTGAAATAAAAAATGGAATGATTTGCCATTTTTCAATGTTGTAAGATATAAAGGCCTCCCAATTTGAAATAATAATATCAACATTATTCAGTTTATCAATTAAATTTTTTAATCTGCTTCTATGCGTTTGAGGTATCACTTCACATCTCATCTCCCGTTGTATGTCGTTTACGAGAGATCTTAAATCATCTGCAATTTTTGAAGTGGATAATAACTTGTCCACACCATCAAAATTTACAAACTCAATTCCATGATCCTCTGGTTTAATGTCGTAAAAAAATTTAAATATCCTTGGTAAAACAACTTCTTCAGTATATCCTTCAACAAAAACCATAACTCTTGGTTGGTAATATAATCCAAAACTATTCGACAGGTAAAATAACTTCTTATACAAATTAGGGCAATAATTCCCATGATCGCGCCCTCTAATCGTGGAAGGGTCAACTTCTAGAATGGAATCGAGAAGCACATTATGAACTTCATCAATATCAAGAACATCTCTTCCCAAATAATCTTCAATAAATCTCTTAAATATTAATGCCCATCCAAGATATTCGATACCTAGTTTTATATTTCCCTCAAGCTTATCTTTTTTAAACCATCTAATATTTTTCCATATTTGCATCCAATCGTAACGTCCACCACCAAGCAATTCCATGGATTTTTTGGAGAATAATTGATACCAACTTGCGATGTTCCTAATGTCCAGATCTAATATTTCTAATTCTTTTTTTGGATCAAAATCCATTCGCATCATTTCCCATGTCTCAGGGTTTCGAGGATCACTCGAAACGTGCACGTTTCTTGCACTGGATTTACCATAAGGTGTGTAAACATTCTGTATGGAAAGCAAGAATTCCAAAATAGGCTCAAAATACTTATAATCTTTTTTTAGCCTAGATTTTTTCTTCTCAAAGTTAAAATAGTTCTCAAATCCAACATCATTCGACACCTTGTTTAATTCAGTAATAATCTCTTCAAAATTTTGAATTTCAAAACAACCCTTACTTATAAATCTGTGGAAATGATCTGAAACAAACGTACACACTTCTATGTTATTTCCAGATAGATTGATATTCAATGAATAACAATTCTTTATCATATCAAGCCAATAAATTTGGAACGATGAATAAAAGCTAATAATCTTTTGATTATTAAACATTAATTTTTCGCCTTCAAATGATGACCATTTTTGAAATGACTTGCCCTCTGGATTAAACAAATTGCCACATTCTAACCAATTACGTAACGAGTCTTTGTGTAATTCATCGAATCCATAAGACGAATAATGCGATTGCGTATATCTGCTAATTTCTTTTTCATGATTTTTTAGATCATCGTGCACATCCCAAAGTTGGCTAAAACCTTCGAATATAGGAGATTTTATTAAATGGGTGAACGGAAATACGCTACTGTTGAAGTTTCGGGATGATATCACACAATATTCTGCACGTCTTCTGAACATTTTACCATCCTTTTCGAAGTTTATATACTCCGTTTTCCCAATGGGTCGATCAATCCGAATAATGGGAAAAAGTAATCCCTCTTTTTCAAAAAATTCTAACTCATCCTCGGTTGTTGTTATTCCTCGGCCCTTACAAAATTTTATAAATTTATCAGTATTCATAGGTGGATTTTGTAGATATTTATCCTCTTCAATAAATCGCCTGAAAAATTCCTCTTTCAACTTCAATTCCTCCAATTCGTGAAATTAATGTTAGATAGATAGGCATCAAAAGAAGCAACTAACTAAAAATAGCTTTGGTGATCTTGCAATCGCAACCGTCAATACCCGTCTCCCGCCAGAATATCCCGGTCATGGCAAAGGGCAATTGCGGCGACAACCTCAATGAGCTCCCCGATCCTCTTTCCCTCGGATCTGAAGCCTGGCGGAGAGGGCGCCGAAAACCTGTCAGGCCTCGTCTGTCCAGGGGTCGGATCAGAAGGGATGTGAAGACCGTCGTCCTTGCGACCTTCAGGTTCTTTTCGGGGTCTGGCGGAAAGGCAGGCACCCCAACAGAGTCCCAGGGCCGTCGTCGGCGCAGTGCAGAAGAGGGCGCGCCTTCACCTCTGAGCTCTAAAATAGCATCTTCGGGCCCCTCCTTTCGGCGCCTCATCTGATCTTGGCCGGAAACTTCGAGGGGAAGCTTGGGCCGCACCTCTTCAACCTGCACGAGATCCTGGGGTAAGGAAAGCCCCGGGGACTCGAATCTATTTTTATCGGGTCTGTATCACTCCGAAGGCGTCTCCAGATCCTCCAGCATTCTGGCGATGGTCCTCCTCAAAGGCGGGAGATCCTCCAGCAAAGAACGCCAGACGATCTCCAAATCCACATCGAAATAGCCGTGGATGAGCTTATCACGGGTCCCGGCCACATCCTTCCAGGGGATTTCGGGATACCTGCTCTTTAGGGAATCGGGCACCTTTTTCGATGCTTCGCCAATGATTTCAAGGACCTGGAGAGCCGCCAGGACCTTCACTTCGTCTTTTGCGAACTCATCGAACTCTGCGCCCTCCACCATCCTCACCCCGATCTCTGCATAACGAGCGATATCCCGCAGATAATCCCTGTGATCCCTTTTGGCCCTCAAACAGCCACCACTTCCTTTAGGATCGCCTCTCCGATTCCGGGTTTGAGGGTCTTTTTCATCACCAGATCCGCCTTGACTCCCAGCTTATCACCCAGCTCTCGTTCGAGCCGGATGAACTCCCAGAGGGTAGGTGCATCTTCAAACTCCACCAGGATATCGAGGTCGCTATCTTCGTCCGCTTCACCCCTGACGTAAGAGCCAAAGACGCCCAGACGCTTCACGCCGTAGCGCTCGGCGAGATCGGGCATGTTCACCTTGAGCGTCCGGACGATTTCGTCGAGAGAGGAGCTATCTTTCTTTGGGCGCACATCGGTCATGCTATCACCTGTTGGTCATTTGTCTCCTAAAATGATCCCCGGGGATATATCTCTTTTTGAAAAAGAGGCGATGCGCGCGGGGATCAAGGCCGCCTGCAAGGTTCCGGGCGTCCTCAAGATCTCGGCCGGAAACTTCGAGGGGGAGCTAGGGCCTCACCTCTTCAACCTGCGCGAGATCCTGGGGTAAGGGCACCCTGGGGCTCGTCATTTTATGATGATCACATCGTCTATCCGGCCGGTGATCGGCGCAATCCCAATGTTGAGTTCGGCCACAATCACAAGGCTCTCGTGAAATGACCCTCGTGAGATCCACAAGTATTGAACCTTATCACAGGAAGAGCCTCTCGCGTGAGCGCAGTTACCACAAGTTCCCCAATCTTGCCACCCTGAAGAATCCTATGACGAGGTGGTCAATCGCTTGGCAGAAATAGCAATCGACGACGAGCCTTTGAGCGAAGAGACCCTGAAGCGGATCGAAGAAGCGCTGGAAGACCTGAAACAGGACAGATACTACACCGAAGAGGAACTCAAAGCAGATCTGGGGCTTTGCTAGACCCCAGCCGCCGCCCCGCCTTCACTCGCTCTCGTAAAACACCCTTTTCGCTTTCCCTTGCTGGCGCGGAAGCTTGCCTATCGGGTAGACGTCGCCCTTGGGACTAAAGCCGATCGCCTCTTTTAGCGCCTTTTCGACCATGTAGCCGGTGACGCCCTCTTCTGCCTCCACGTTGACCCTGACGCCCTTTACGCCATTGGACTCCGTGATTATGATCTGATAGTTGGCGCCGACGCCCGGAATCCGCATCAAGGTCTGCTCAACCTGCTTTGGGAAGAAGTTCACGCCCTTTACGATGATCATATCGTCTATCCGGCCGGTGATCGGCGCAATCCTGATGTGAGTTCGGCCACAATCACAAGGCTCTCGTGAGATCACCCTCGTGAGATCCGCAGTCCTGAACCTTATCACAGGAAGAGCTTCTCGCGTGAGCGCAGTTACCACTAGCTCTCCTGTCTCGCCATCGTCCACAGGCTCGCCAGTTTTTGGATCCACAACCTCGACGATGTAATGATCTTCCCAGACGTGAAGACCATCGTGAGCCTCGCAATCCATCCCCAAAGTTCCAACGCCTCCAGACTCGGTCATCCCGTAGATGTCGAAAGCCTCAATCCCAAGACCTGACTCGATCTTCCTCTTCATCGAGTCAGAGAAAACCTCGGCCCCGAAGATCCCCATCTCCAGATCTGGAAGCGTCTCACCCATTTTTTCCATGATCTCCATCAGCCTGATCCCGTAACTCACAACGCCGGTGAAGACCCTCGTCTTAAAATCCTTTGCAAGACGAACCTGCCTTACGGTATTTCCAGGTCCTGCTGGAATCACGAAGAGGCCTGCGGCCCGCGCTCCATGATACATCCCAAACCCGCCGTTGAAAAGGCCAAATAGCGGCGTAATCTGGACTGCATCGCTCGGCTTTGCACCAGCCATCCTGTAACACCGGGCCATGCACTCGGCCCACTGGTCGAGATCTGCCTGAGTGTACGGCATCACGACCGGAGTTCCAGTAGATCCGCTTGACATGTGCATCTCTATTACCCTTGAACGATCAACGCAGGAAAGGCCAAGTGGATAACTTTCGCGCAGAAGCTCCTTGTTGGTCAAAGGAAGCTTGGTTATGTCTTCCAAACTCTTGATGTCCTCGGGCCGAACGCCGTTTTCATCAAAGAGTTTTCTGTATAACTGGTTCGATCCGTAAACGTGCCTTACGATCTCCTTCAACCGCGTCGCCTGGAGCGCCTTGATCTCTTCAGACGATGCAGTCTCCATCCGTTCGTTATGATAGTTGCCACTCATTCCAGATTCCTTCCCGCCTCAAAAGCCTTCAAGTTCAAATCTCTGTGTTTTTCCTTAACAGAGGAGACTACCGCCTCCTGCCACGCCTCCAAAGGCAGATCCAGGCCCTTAGATAAAGCGCCCAAAAGAACTATGTTGGCAGCCCTCATGTTGCCAAGTTTCACCGCCACATCTGCTGCATCCAGATAGATCAACCGTGGGAACCTCTTTTTCAAAAGGCCAAGAACGTCTTTGGGATACTTCGCCGCCCCAGTCGACACCGTCACAGGAATTATGGACTGGGCGTTCACCACAGCAACGCCATCTGGGGTGAGGTAATCGGCATAACGGAGCGCCTCGATCTGCTCTAAGGCACCCAACACGCGGGCTGTGCCTTCAGAAACAAGGGGACTGTAAACCTCGGGGCCGTAACGGATCTGGGCCACCACCGACCCGCCGCGCTGAGCCATCCCGTGAACCTCGTTTGTCTTTACCTGGTATCCCGCCTGCATCGCGGCTTTTGCCACGATCTCGCTTGCAAGAAGGATCCCTTGCCCTCCGACCCCCACCAAGACGACGCTTTGAGTCTGAGTCTGAGTCTGGGTCTGAGTCGGGGTCTCAGATCCAGATTTTGTTTCGGTCACCTCGGCCTTCATCACTCTGCCTCCGTGGAAAATATCGCATCAGATGGACAGATCTGCTCGCAAAGGCCGCATCCGCCGCAAAGGTACTGGTTGATCTTGGGAAACTCGTCCCACTCGATCGCAGGGCATCCCAGCTTGAGACATTCTTTACATTTCTTGCACAATTCAGGATCTACCGCCCTCAAGGCCCCAACGCGCCGCCTTTCTTTGAGAGGACACGGCGCTGCCGAGACTATCAACGAAGGCTCGTTTGCCTCCATCTCTTCGGCTATGACCCTTTGAGTCAAATCCAGATCGTAAGGGTTTATGGTAGAGACTCGATCGATCCCGCAAGCTCTTCCGATATCCTGGATTGAGATTGGCTTTGTCTCTTCGCCCATCAGGGTCCTGCCAGTTCCAGGGTGATCCTGATGACCTGTCATGGCCGTGGTCCTATTATCCAAGACGATGATGGTGGATTTGCCTTTGTTGTAAGCGATGTCTAACAGGCCCGTGATCCCAGTGTGGAAGAATGTGGAGTCACCGACAACGCCTACCACTTTTCTTGGGTCGCCTGCCTTGTCAAACCCGTGAGCCATCGAGATTCCGCCACCCATGCAGAGGATTATGTCCATCCGGTCGAGAGGTTTGAAGGCGCCAAGACTGTAGCACCCTATATCCCCGGCCACGACCACGTCGTGTTTTCCAAGCGCGTAAAAGATGCCCCGATGCGGACATCCTGGACAAAGAACAGGAGGGCGAGCCGGAAGTTCTGACATGTCTGATATGTCTGGTACGGGATCTGAAGCGCCGACGTTCACATTTGGCGCGTTCTCCCCTTCCATCTTGGCCCGTGACGAAAGGAGCTTCGTTGCCGAAAGTTCCCCAATCCCAGAAACGTATTCTCGACCTTCACACTCGATACCGAGGGCCTTTATGTGCTGCTCTAGAAAGTCGTCCAGCTCCTCGACCACGAGAATTCGATCTACGCCATCTGCAAACTTTCGGATAAGCGAGTCAGGGAATGGGTATGAGAACCCAAGTTTTAGGACTGAGGCTTCGGGCCAGACCTCTCTTATGTATTGGTACGTTATGGAAGACGTGACGATTCCAAGATCAGTTTTGCGCCACTCGATCCTGTTTGCCTCTGAGGCGGACGCTTCTTTTGCAAGATGACCGAGTCTTGTTTCAACCTTCACTCTCATCACCCGCCCCCAGACAGGGATTGGAACGAATCGGGGCGGGTTCTTCTCTAGACCAATCGCCCGTTCAAGGTTGACTCGCGAGCCGAGCTCCACGAGGCTGCGAGAATGGCTAACCCTGGTGGTCGATCGGAGTATCGTTGGCGTTTTGTATTTTTCAGAGATATCCATGGCGAGCCTGACGAAATCTTTCGCCTCCTGGCTGTCAGCTGGCTCGAATATTGGAATCTTGGAAAATCGAGCGTATTGGCGCGTATCTTGCTCGTTTTGAGACGAGTGCATCCCAGGATCGTCTGCAACACAAGCCACAAACCCGCCTTCAACGCCTATGTAGCTCAAAGTCATGAGCGGATCTGCAGCTACGTTCAGGCCCACGTGTTTCATCGTCACGATCGAACGGGCTCCTGCACAAGAAGCACCTGCCGCCATCTCGAAGGCCACCTTCTCGTTTGGAGACCATTCACAATATACGTCTTTGTAACGGGCAACGTTCTCTAGAATTTCAGTTGACGGAGTGCCAGGATAACCTGCTGCAACCGTCACACCTGATTCGTAAGCCCCCCTTGCAATGGCCTCGTTACCGGACATTAGCTCTGTCAACGTTATCCTCCTAAAGGTCAATGATCACTAATTTTTGATCAGATTTCACCTCAACGACGCGCTTTCAGCGCCATTGAGTTAAATTTTCCCCAATGTTGTACATCATTATACATCAATGGGTACAAGTTTCGGACTCGGACTTTTGGGTTATAACCTTTCTGGTTGTCGATATCTTTCCACTCGGCATAACATCGAGAGAAAAGTTCTGTAGATGTATCTATTCAAAATTGCCATTAAAAATGTTCATGACAAAAATGTTCATTTTCGATTGAATACCTCACAGCAAGCTGCAGGGTGCGCTTTTTGGTTTATAGTGTTATAAAGATACCTTTCGAGAACTGATTAGGTTCATCTAATCGGTTCTCGACTATAATTCAACAGTTGAGAGTTGACGCGACACTGGGGTTCACCAAGGCTCTTTTTTGGCCTTGATCTTGTACCCAATGATGTTGGTAACCCTATGAAGCAGAGGTGTCACGATCAGAACAATGATCATGATTAAAATCGTGAAGTTCTGCTCAAACCAGCCAGGTGCGAGCAGAAAGGTCAAAACCCAACATCCAAAAACGAAGTCGAGCTGATCTATCAAGAAAAGTGGTGCACCACGCGCTAGCCCCACCCTCCGCTTGAAGAAGCTGGCCAGGATATCTCCCATCATAGAGCCAAACGATAGGCCAAAGAGGACCAGGATCAGCTCACCGCCCTCACCAAAGCTCGGTATTCCCCACGCAGGCTTTGAAGATGCGACATAGTTCAAAACGAGGCCGCCTGCCATCCCACAAAGCGTCCCCATGATCGTGCCCCGAAAGGTCTTTCCGTCACCCAGTATGCGGCGGCCATCGCGGAAAGTCCTGCCAAAGTCGAGTGGCGCACCGCCGCCGAAAAGGACGGCGAAATTGTTGGGCAGATATGCAGGCAACATCAACCAGATCGCAGTTATCAGGACGTTCAAGTTCAGACCACCTCGGAAAATCCCATTGTATCGATCACAGATCCCGCGATATATGAATATAGCGAAAGATCTTCCATTCGAATTGTAAGTTGCATTTCACGTGTTATTTTGCCATCGAATTCTAAACGATCAACGAAGATAGATTCGATCGTTTGGCCCTTTCGGATCGAAAAGGTTAAGTTCAACGATTCTGTAGGGGGAGTGTGAGCGCCGATGGTCTAGTGGTTATGACTTGGGCCTTCCAAGCATCGGTCTTTTGCGAAGACAGCCCAAAACCCGGGTTCGAATCCCGGTCGGCGCACTCTTAATTCTATGTCTTGCTATCGATCTCGTCAAATGACGAGGTTATTTTCGTTAACTTTATATCCTAGGCAAACCGTCATCTGCCCCATGAACTATGGGGGGGATATCTCTGATACCCAAAGACTGCTCGCGGAAAAGGTGGCTGGCGAGATAACTCTATCGCAAATTCCTGGCGAGACTCTGAAGAAGTGGCGGAAAAACTTTGGAATCACCCAAACTGAACTCTCTAACCACCTCGGAATTTCGCCCAGCGTGATAAGCGATTATGAGAGTGGCAGAAGAAGGTCCCCCGGAATACTGATCGTGAGCAAAATCATAGACGCTCTCCTGACCATCGATGCAATCCATGGCGGCAACGTGTCCAAGACATATTGCGCCATGTTGAGCGAGGGTGGCAACTTTAATCAGGCCTGTTGTATATGTGAATATCATGAGCCTGTTAAGCTTTCTGATTTCGTCGAAAAGATTGACGCCGGTATAGTCTGCGGCAACACTGACGTCTACATTCACGGATACTCCATAATCGACAGCATGAAAGCCATTATCGAATTTCTTCCAGACCAATTTCACAAAATATATGGTCGGAGCACAACGCGGGTACTCATATTCACGGGGGTGAGCACCGGAAGATCGCCAATGGTGGCGATTAGGGTGAGCACATTCAAGCCGGTTGCGGTGGTCCTTCAAGGATTGGAGCCAAGCGAGGTGGATGGCGTTGCAAGAAAGATCGCCGAGGTGGAGCAAATACCACTTCTTGCCACCACCCTAACCACAGAAGAGCTGTCACACAATCTGAATTATAGGTGATACTTTGTCCGCTGGAATTGTGAGCTACGGAGTCTACATACCCAAGTACAGAATACGCGTGGAAGAGATCGCCAGGGTCTGGGGTGATAAAAATGACGTGGCTCAGAACCTCAACGTCTTCGAGAAATCCGTGCCTGATGCAGACGAAGATTCTATCACCATCTCCGTTGAGGCTGCCAGAAACGCCATTAAGCGAGCCGGAATTGATCCTACCAGGATCGGGGCGATATACACAGGATCCGAGAGCCATCCTTATGCCGTCAAGCCCACAGGAACAATCGTTGGCGAAGCTATAGGGGTGAACTCGGAGTTCACAGCAGCCGACTTTGAGTTCGCCTGCAAAGCCGGTACAGCTGCGATGCAAGCTTGTCTTGGCATGGTAAGTTCCGGACTGATCGACCTTGGCGTGGCGATCGGGACCGATACGAGCCAAGGCGCACCCGGTGACGCTCTTGAGTATACGGCGGCGGCGGGTGGGGCAGCTTACATCATAGGAAGTGAAAATCTCGCCGCCGAGATCGAAAGCACTTATTCTTTCACCACGGACACACCCGACTTTTGGAGAAGAGAGGGCAGGCCTTATCCGGAGCACGGTGGCAGGTTCACCGGAGAGCCTGGCTATTTTAAACATGTGACAAACGCAGCTCGCGGGCTCATGAAGAAGATGGGGACGTTGCCCAAAGATTACGATTACGCAGTATTTCACCAGCCCAACGGGAAGTTTCCGGTTCGGGTTGCAGCTCAACTCGGGTTTACCTCTAAGCAGATAGGTCCAGGCCTCGTGGTTCCGCGAATAGGAAACACCTATTCTGGATCGAGCCTGATAGGACTTGCCGCAACCTTAGACGTGGCAAGTTCAGGTGATCGGATCTTTATGGTGAGCTTTGGGTCGGGCGCTGGAAGCGACGCCTTCAGCATAAAAGTGGGCGACGAGATAGAAACGATCAGGAACAAAGCACCTTTGGTCGAAGACTACATAAATTGCAGCCAGCACCTGGATTATGCGGTTTACGCCAAGAACAAGGGCAAGTTAAGGCTGTGATCACTATGAGATCCGTATCGATTATCGGAGCCGGTTGCACCAGATTTGGAGAGAGGTGGGACGATTCTTTGCGTGACCTTGTCGTCGAGACGGGGATCATGTCAATCGAAGATGCCAACGTCGGCGGCGAGGAGATCGACGCTCTCTACGTTGGAAACATGAGCGGCGGCAGGTTTGTGGAACAGGAGCATATCGGTGCCCTGATCGCAGACTGCGCTGGACTTACCAGGCTTCACGTTCCCAGCACAAGGGTCGAAGCTGCATGTGCCTCAGGAGGTCTTGCTTTAAGGCAGGCCGTTTTGGCGGTGGCCAGTGGCTACAGCGATATAGTAATCGCCGCGGGAGTTGAAAAGATGACCGACGTCTCAGGAGGGACTGCAGCCGACGCTTTGGCTGCGGCCGCTGACAGAGAGTGGGAATGCTTCTTTGGGGCAACCTTTCCGGCCCTTTACGCAATGATCGCGAGGCTCCATATGCACCAGTACGGAACTTCACAGGAACAGCTGGCAGAGGTTGCTGTAAAGAACCATCATAACGGAAACATGAACCCCATATCTCAGTATCACATGAACATCTCGGTAGATAAGGTCCTCAAATCACCGCTCGTTGCAGACCCCCTCAGGGTTTTGGACTGTTCTCCCATAACCGATGGTGCGGCAGCCGTGGTTTTAGCGCCCACCGAGATTGCCAAAAAGTACACCGACACTCCGATCGAGGTTTTGGCTACAGCTCAGGCGAGCGACACTTTGGCCTTGCACGATAGAAGAGATATCACCACATTGGACGCCTCAGTTTATGCGGCAAAGCGCGCCTTTAAACAGGCCAAACTCAGTCCCGAAGATATCGATCTTGCTGAGGTTCACGACGCATTCACCATAGGAGAGATTGCAGCAATCGAAGACATCGGGTTCTTTGAGAAGGGGCAAGGCGGAAAAGCCGCCGAAGAAGGGGTCACCCATATAGGGGCCAAGCTTCCCATCAACACTTCTGGCGGGCTTAAGGCATGTGGCCACCCAGTAGGCGCGACCGGGATAAAGCAGGCTTACGAGATCGTGCTCCAGCTTCGGGGCGAGGCTGGAAAGCGTCAGGTTGAAGGGGCAAATATTGGTCTTACCCACAACGTCGGGGGGTGCGGCGGCACCGCCCTGGTTCACATAATGTCGAGGCGATGAAATGTCGGCAGCACCACGATTCTGGAGACACATCCCTCAGAGGTACAACCTCGTGGGAACGCACTGTTCTAACTGTGACGAGTACTATTTTCCGCCAAGAAGCATCTGTCCCAACTGCCGCAGGGCAGCCCAAATGGAAGACTACAAGTTCAAGGGAACTGGAATTGTGGTCACTTACACGGTAATCTACAATTCGACTGAAGACTTCAAGAGGCAGACGCCTTACACTCTTGCGATAATCAAGTTGGATGAAGGTCCCAGGCTCACCGGCCAGGTCATCGTAGACCCCGAAGATGTAGAGATCGGGATGAGGGTGAAACCGGTCTTCAGGATACTGGGAAAAGAAGGTGACCGAGGTATCATCTATTATGGGACGAAGTTCGTGCCGGTGGAAGGATCGGTCTGATCGATTGGCCCATCATTAACGGTGAATACTATACAGTCCAGCACGCCCTCGTTTTAGAAGTAGTGTTGGAGCACCCTGTAGGCCAGATAGACGACGATGGCAAAGAGGGCGAACCTGAAGAGAACTCCCAGGACGTTCCAGAACAGGATGACGATCAGGATCGCAAGTACGATCAGTATCATGTCCCTGCCGGATTTGCCTATATTGCAGGAGTCACATCGAATTTGGCGGGTCATGAGATAACGTTAGAGTCCTGTATAATAATAGTTCTTTTGGTGCGAGCTTGCCCTTTGGGCAGCAGGCGGTATGCAGTGTGCTGAAGTTGGTGCCAAGAAAGCCGTCCACCGCGACCGCGATCAGGCCGTGGTACCCGGTCATGGCCTGGGAAACCCTCCTGACAGGATATTCTCCGAAAATATTTAACCGCATTCCAGACAATAAGAGACCATGAACCGAATCTTGTCGCTTCTCTTGGTGACCCTGATTGCAGGCCAAGCGAGTGCCTCGGTCTACTTCGAGATTGTTGACGTCCCCAAAGTCTACGTCACATCTGGCAAAGACGCCAACTTCTCGGTCCAGATCCAAAACGGTGGAAGTGAGAGCACCTATGCTGGCCTTAAGTTCAGGAACATATCAGAAGGTATCTCGATAGCAGGACCCCGTTGCACCAAATGGGTCGATTCAGGTACCACTAAAGAGTTCGACTGCCAGCTAAAGGTTGAGGCAGGGGATATTCCGCCAGGAAAATACTCCTTTGAAGTTGGAATTTCCGCTACAGGAGCTCCACCCAACTGGCAGACGGCGGACGTGGTGGTGAGCGAAGACGAATCTTTGCAGGGCGAAGTATCAAGGCCAATTCTTTCGCCGGAGCCTCTTGACGAAGAGTACCCGTCTTGCCCGATTGAAAGGGACGTTGGCGGCGAAGAGCCCATCGATGAGGAGTCGCAGTTGCCAGGTTTTGGTATGATACTGGGCGCGATTGGCCTTCTGGGCGCTCTTTTCGTGGCAAGAAGGGTTAGGATCTAGGGAAGTTGCCCTTCAAGCTCCCAACCCAACATCTCTTTTATTATCAGATAGCTCATTTCTGGAGGTATCGCCCCAACTTCTGTGCATATGACGTCGATATACTGGTGTGGCGTCACGTCGAAAGCAGGGTTTCTCACGATGACATTTTTGAGATGAGATACCTCTGGGTATACCTCTTCTTCATCTCTCATCTCGATCGGGACGAGTTCACCCATTATGGTGTCAGGACTGAACTTGTAGGTCTCTGCCGCCACTATGAAGTTGGTTCTGGCCTCGTGAGCGCAAAGGGCGATCTGGGCGGTTCCGATCTTGTTAACTAAAGTTCCGTTTGCGGTTATGACGTCGGCACCTACAACTACTGAATCGACCTCGTTGATCACAGATCTTACGGCCGAGTCCACGATCAATTCGGTTTTGATCCCCCAGTCATCCAGCATCTTTACGGTGAGATGTCCTTGATACCTGGGTCGAGACTCGGTGGCGATGACACGAATCTCTTTTCTGGATTGGTGGGCAGTCCTGATTATAGAGAGGGCGACAGAAGAGTTGCAGTGGGTCATGATTGTGTCGCCGTCCCTTATCATTCTTGACCCGATATCGGAGATTCTCTCTATCGCTTTGAGAGAGCGGTCCACGAAGTCGTCTGCGTTGGTGGCAAGAGACCTCTTGGCCGAATCCAGGTTGTCGCCCTGGTACCTCATGACCATTCTGATGGCGTTAGATAAGGAAACTGCCGTCGGCCTTGTGTTGAGCAAGATTTCGGCTGCCTTTTGGACTTCCGAATTGAACTGATCGAGGTTTGTAACATCGAGCACGAGGGCATATTCTTTGAGGGCGCAGGCTGCGGCTCTGCCTATGAGTGCCGCGCCCCTTATCTCCATGTTCTTGATCTTCTCTGCAGTCTCCAGCAAATCGTCCATAGGAGGGGTCATGAGAAACTCATTCAGATCAATTTCTTTGTAACCTCTGCGACTCGCGCCCCAAGCTTTGAACAAGCGTCGAGGGCGGCTTTGTCGGGTGCGCCTATCGCGACTGCGCCGTAATGGCCGCCGGTCTCTATTGGGTCGCCAAGGATTATCATTCCGTGGATCAACATCGCCTGGATGATGGAAAGCAAAGTCGTCTCGTTTCCGCCGGATATGCTTCCAGAAGACGTGAAGGCAGCGCCGACCTTGCCTTCCAGCTTGCCTCTCACCTTGACAGAAGTGTCGATGAAGGATTTTAGCTCGCCGGACAGGGTGCCAAAGTAGGTGGGCGCGCCAAAGACGATTCCGTCAGCTCCGGTCAGGTCTTCGATGGTGGCGTCTTTTGTTTCCTTGAGGCTTACGTCGACTCCTGCCGCCTTTGCCCCAGATGCTATGGCTTCGGCCATCTTCGCGGTGTTTCCTGTTCGGGAATGGTAAACGATCAGAACTTTGGACATACTTTCTATCTCATTCTTCTTTTCGTCTTAAGGTTATCCGATCGCCCTCTTCCACGCGAGGGAATAGATCCTGGCCCTCTTTGATCTGCCCTATGTGATTGACCGACGAGACTGGCTGAGACTGGCCAAAGAATATGCAAAAGGCAGATCCGGGCGACCAATAGGAGACGTCCCCCATCTCCGAGTGAGGAGTCGGGTTTTCGTCTTCCAACTTTAGAGGTATCCCGAAGTAGACCTCTTCGTTCCACACGTTTGCTCCAGCTTCCAGCGGCAAGCTCTGATATATCTTCTTCGCGATCTTTGGGCTCATTTCGTCCAGCTCCAAAATTGCTTTTCCCTTGGACCTTATCACCATCTCGATCAGCAAACAAGACCACCACTTTTAGACCATCATCATCGGGCAGTATCATACGACATTAGTCATTCGAACATTATGCGTTACGTAATCCCCTTGCACAGCTCTCCAGACTCCAGGTCCTCCTTGAAGTAGTCACGAGTCGTCTTCATCTTCAAGATGAGAGCTAGCTTTCGTTTCGCATAGAATGGAGCGAGCCTCAAAGCCTCTTTCAAGAACCACTTGGGATAAAGCCGCTTGATCTTGGTGTACCTGAACCAGTCCAGGTTGTAGTACCTTGCATTCATCTCCCAGGTGATGTACTGGACCTCGTTGGCCTTGAGATACTTCGTGTCCAGATTGGCATGAAGGCCGTCGTAATACCTGTAATCGTTGTTTGTGATGAGCCCCATCTCTTCAAGCTCAGCCCTCATCTCGGTCTTTGGGTAAGGCGTGTTTATGTAAAATATGGGAATGTCCACTTTCAGCCGCCTTGCAAGCTCGAAGTTGGCCCAAAGGTCGCTTGCATCATCGTCGGGGTTCCCGCCGATGAGGCCCGCAGAGATGATGATATCGTTGTCGTGCAGATATTCGACCGCCTTGTCGGCGTTATCCGACATCTTGCCCTTGCCCAGGAACTTGAGGTTCTCCTTGCTGGTGCTTTCAATCCCCAAAAAGACGCCATCAAACCCGGCGCGGCCCATCTTCTCGACCAGCCTTCGGCTCGACCCGATCCCACGGGCCGAAGCCTGAACCTTGTACTTTATGTGATTGAGATCTGCCTCGATTATGGCGTCACAAAGTGCTTCCATCCTTTTTACGTCCAACGTTATGTTATCGTCGGGAAAGAAGATCGACTTTGCGCCATGAGCTTCAGCATCTCTGATGTCGTCCAGGATCCTGTCGAACGGATATCTTCTAAAAGACTTTCCATACATGTTCTGGATCGAGCAGAACTTGCAGCCGTTGGTACATCCCCTGCTCGTCTCGACCGAGTCGATCGAAATTCCAAAGCTCTGGAACCCTTCTGTGATCAGCCGCGCGTCCCGGTTTGGCATCTTGATATCGGCGACGTCCAGAATCGGCCTTGGTGGATTGTGAACCATCTGGTCGCCATCCCAATAGGAAAGGCCCTTGACGTTTTCGAGGCTGTGGCTGCTGCCTTCCTCTTTGGCCAAAATCAGCTCACGGAAAGTTCTCTCGCCCTCGCCTCTGATGATGTAATCGGCAAGGTGCGCTTCAGGACTTTCCCCGATCTCCTTGTAATTGAGAGTTGGGTGATACCCGCCAAATACGGTTTCGGCACCGCTCTCTTTGGCCATTTTTGCAAGCTCAAGTATCGCTTGATACTGAAAGCTCATGCAGCTTAGGCCGACGAGGTCGTACCCTTTCTTGAGAGTCTGGGCGACGTAACCTATGGGGTCTTTTAGGGCGTGAATGTCTGCGACGTGAACCGTGCATATATCGTCCACGTTTCCAGCGATGGATACGAGCCCGTAGTTAGGAATCCTCGCTATCCGGTCAAAGTCTGGCTGGACCACGGGCGAGGAGAGAAGTAAGACTTTCATGATTTCACCTCACCTCGAATCCGTGTCCAAAAACCAAGGCTTTTCGGGATTGAAGTCAAACTTGTTCGCCCTCGATATGTAGGCTGCCACTTCTCGCATTCCCGAAACCCCTGCATACCTGTAAGCGTTGGCCCAGACCCTAAACGAGGTACGAATAGGCGTAAACCTGTTGTAAACCTGTTTCAAAGACTTGCCCAAAATCTCTTCCATCTCCTCGGGCGATATGTTGGGATGGTTCCAGACGAGAGATTTCATGTCGAATTTGTGCCAGTCTTTCTCAAAGATCCCGTACTGGTCCTCAAGTTCGTCCCAGAGTTTCGTCTGTGGAAGTGGGGTCATGATGCAGATCTGGGTTATGTCGAGCTTGAGGTTGGCAAGATCTGCGATGTCCTTCTTGAGCGATTCCCTTGTGTCATCAGGAAACCCGATCATGTAATATCCCACGGTCCCAAACCCATACTCTTGAAGGAGCCTGACCGTTTCCAAAACGTCTTCAGTCCCTTCCTTCTTGTTTATGTTGTCTAAATTGTCCTGGTGGAGGGTTTCAATCCCTATGGCAGCTCCTGCAAAACCCTTGACGGTCTTTGGCTTCTTTCCGGTATTGGGGTCAAGTTTCATTCTCATATCAGCCCAATCTGGAATCTTCCGTCGAAGATAGTCGGCTCTTGCCATGCAGCCCCAGGTCATCCCGTACTCGTCTAACAGCTCTACGACCTTGTCTGCATGTTTTCTGCTCGCTCCGAAGTTCTCGTCTTCGATCAAGACCACGTTGATCTCGTGCTCTTTGTAGTAGGAGATCACCTTTTCGAGGCTATCCAGAGGTACAGGATGAGGCCGGTTGCAAAACTTCGGGGTCTGGCAGAACTTGCATCCAACTCCACATCCTCGGGTCGTGAACATTATCCCGTAGATGTTCAGCTTCTTGTTGAAAGGAGTTCCAAGGTACTCGATCAGAGGCGGGTGGAGGACGTCTTTTTGCTCGATCGTTCGGTCGAAGTATGGGGCGACGGCGCCTTCGGCGTATCCCTCGAAGATCTTGTCAAACTGGTCTTGGATCTGGGGTGTGAGCGCCCCGTAGTTTCCAGCCCAAAGCTCATTGACTTTGGGGTTGGCGCGGGCAGCGTCAGTCATCTCCAGGATCTCGCAGGTCTCGTTCAGGTAGAACGAGAACCCGACGACGTCCCAACCTTCGTCCAGTTTCTTTTTGTACTCGTCCCAGGTTGGATATTCCAGGATCTCAATTTCGGGTATGTTCTGCTTGAGGAAACGAAGGCCGAAAGACTGGATTCGAGGCCAGTAGAACCGAAACCACTTGGACCTCGCGTTAGAGCCTATGTAGTCGTAGGGTTCAGGTCCCTTCGTGTAGACTGTAGTGAAGAGGACTTTGGGAGGCATTAAAAGGGCGTTTTCCCGCTGATCGGAGATTAAGGTTACGATTAAGCACCACGCTAACCAGAAGATATAAGTTCTACAAACAAATTGTGCAGATGGCACACAAACAACAATAATATGTGGCCAGTTTTGTTCACATATATGGGATTGGATATCATGACTAAAAAAGTTGGAAGTAAGTTATTTAAGAGACAGGGGAGAATGATAGATATTTTATTAAATCTGCCAGAGGATAAGTTACGAATAATTATAAACGAAATTTTAGATAATGCATATCATTTAATAAAAGATGCAGAATTATTGGTTGAAAACCATGAAAGCTTCGGACATGGGTTTGGGTTAATCGCATTAGCTTGTGAGGAAATAGCAAAAGTGGATATAGTCTGTCTGGAAAAACAAACGAATGTAAGCCAAGAATCTAAGAAAGATCCTTTACTAAATCATTTTGATAAACAAGAAAGCTTAGCAGCACACACATTTGCAGCATATATCCCAAGATACCTTAATGAATATGTTGGAGCTGCAATTAACGAATCTGGAGATGATGGTGCATTCAATACGTATCTATCCAATTTTTTAGAGAAAATTGAAACTGACGATTTATTAAGGTCGAGATTAGAACAACGTCAATATTTTTTTGGCAGGCCGGAATGCGATCAAAATGGAAAAGAGATCTATAAAAAAGGTCATTTAAGCGAATTAAGGGAGTACTCACTATACGTGGATGTGATAGATAGCAATAACCTTATCACACCAAAAGATATCACAAGAGATTGTGCTACGGCACTAAAAAGTATTTGCGAGGAAGAGTTATACTATATAGATAAGATATATAACAGTAGCAATATCACTACGAAGTATGATATTAAAAAGCCAACACTTCCGCTGACGAAGTAATCAGGTCTTCAAACTGTTTTGCCTTATTACCGTATGTTAGACCGTCACGTTGTATCTTAACGCAATCTATAAACGCCCTTCATCAATCATTCCCTTTCATGGACGAGGCAGCGATTGAAGCTGGATCTCTTACCATGAGGTTCAACGGCTTTACCGCCGTGGATGGGGTGGACCTCAAAATCGAGCGAGGAGAGCTATTCGGCCTTCTGGGGCCAAACGGCGCGGGAAAGAGCACCATAATCAAGATGCTCACGACGATGCTCAGACCCACGGCGGGAGGCGCCACGGTCTGGGGCCACGACATAATGAAAGAGAGAGACGCAGTCAGAAACTCAATCGGCGTCGTCTTTCAGGATCCAAGCGTCGACAGTCAGCTCACCGGCCGCGAGAACCTGGACTTTCACGGCCGAATGTACGGCATGAACAAGAAGACGCGCAGACAAAGGGTCGAAGATGTCCTCGATCTGGTCGACCTGAGAGATAAAGCAGACGTCCTGATGGAAGACTACTCTGGAGGAATGCAGCGAAGGCTTGAGATCGCAAGGGGGCTTATGCACCATCCTCATGTTCTTTTCCTGGACGAACCCACCCTTGGCCTCGACGCCCAGACCCGAAGACACATCTGGGCTTATATCCAGAAGATGAACCGGGAAGACGAAGTTACCGTCGTTCTCACGACTCACTACATGGAAGAAGCAGACCACCTCTGTGATCGGGTTGCGATAATCGACCAGGGCCAGATCGTGGCCCAAGACACCCCCGAAAACTTGAAAGATCTGATAGGCGCCGACGTCATAACCTTGGAGATAGAAGACGGTTTAGAGGATCGATTGATACAGGTTTTCTCTGGGCAGGAATGGATAAGCTCTGTAGATCGATCTGAAAATATCCTCAACCTGAGCGTGGACCACGGCGAGTCCCGAATACCTGAAATAGTCCTTCAAGCCTCAAAAGCTGGCGTAACGATCAGGTCGGTGAGCATGCACGAGCCCACCTTAGAAGACGTTTTCCTCAAGTTCACCGGAAAGAAGATCCGGAAGGCAGAGTCTGCAGGATCTGGCAGGATGGTTGCGGTCCAAAGCAGGATGCGAACCAAGAGGCATTAGATGCGGGTGTTAGATTTGGAGGTCGATAAATGGCGAGAGTGAACCTCTATGCGGTCTACAGTTTGTGGCTTCGAGAGATGATCAGGTTTTTCAGGCTGAAGAGCAGAGTCTTTGGGTCATTGGCCCCGCCCTTCTTCTTCCTCGCATTCCTGGGTTTCGGGTTTCGGGGCACGATGATGCCAGAAATCCCCAACGGCGTGGATTACATAAGCTTCCTTGCACCAGGAATCATCGGAATGTCTCTACTATTCTCTTCGACCTTTGGGGGCCTTTCGATGCTCTGGGATCGAGAGTTTGGTTTCTTGCGAGAGATTATGGTAGCACCAGTGTCGAGGCTTTCCATCGTCATTGGCCGAACCGCAGGAGGCGTGACCACTGCGGTGATGCAAGGGCTCATCATACTGATTCCAGGAATGATCATGGGAATGAAAATTTCGGGCGTCTGGGGCTTTCTTCTTTCCCTCGTATTCATGGTCCTGATCGCCACCACCTTCAACAGCCTGGGCCTCGCCTTCGCATCACGAATGAAAGACATGTCGGGCTTTTCCCTGATCATGAACTTCATGGTCTTTCCCTTGTTCCTTCTCTCTGGAGCCCTATTTCCCATCGAGAACCTGCCGCTTTGGCTTCGGAGCCTCTCTTATATCGATCCGTTGACCTATGGCGTGGACGGCCTGAGAGGTGCACTGGTGGGCGCAAGCTCTTTTCCTATAGCATTCGACCTTGTGATTCTAGCGATATGCTGTGCTGGTGCTCTCGGCCTTGGTGCGTATCTATTTGAGATCAGCGACGTGGAGTGAGGGCCAACTTGGTTTTGGCTGAGATATAAAAGCCCCGCCCCCTTTTTCCTTCAGCCGCTGTTCTGCGGGTTGGCCAGCGGATACCGATCCTGGCTTTCGCCTCCCGGAATACTGTACTCTGAGTCGCAGATGCCGTTGCTGTCAGCGTCGGTGCAGTCAAAATTGCTGTAGTGGTTTCCAACGGTGCCGTTGTCCCACTGATTGAGGGCATCGTCGTAGGCGTTGCTCACCCCGCCAGCACCCGAGCTTGGCGATTCGAGCGGCCGGTATCGGACCGCAAGCGGGAACGGGCCGCACCCACCCAAAGCGCCGAAGGGCGCACCCGATTCCTGCAAGATCGTCCAGGCGAGCGAGATTCTGGGGATGATCGAGCAGGGGGGCAGGTTCAGTACGACAACGTGATCGTCAAGGGAAAACTTAGGAAGTAGCGTAAATAAGGAGAAAAGTAAAGTATTTATGTTGAAAACGCTTGATAATAATAGTAACTGTATGGAGGTAGGCCCAATGACTAAATCTCGTAAATATATGACCACAAACCAAGGTCATCCTATCACTGATGACGATAACTCTCTGACCGTTGGAAACCGCGGCCCGACTTTGCTACAGGACTTCCAACTCGTCGAAAAGATCGCCCACTTCGATAGGGAGCGCATCCCGGAGAGAGTGGTACATGCCAAGGGTGCCGGAGCCTTCGGTCATTTCCAAGTATATGAACCCATGGCAAATTACACCAAGGCCAAATTTTTGCAAGATCCGAGCAAAAAGACGCCCGTCTTTGTGAGGATCTCCTCAGTCGTGGGGAGCAAGGGTTCTGCGGATACTGTGAGGGACGTGAGAGGCTTTGCAGTGAAGTTCTACACGGAAGATGGAAACTACGACATCGTGGGCAACGACATACCCGTGTTCTTCATCAGAGATGCCATGAAGTTTCCGGATCTGGTTCACGCCGTAAAGGCAGAGCCGGATAACAATATCCCCTCATCGTCTACGGGGCACAACAACTTCTGGGACTTCGTATCCCTGACGCCGGAGGCGACCCACATGCTCACCTGGCTATTCTCGGATCGGGGAACGCCAGCAAGCTACAGGATGGTGGAGGGCTTTGGGGTTAACACCTACAAGTGGGTCAACATGGGTGGCCAGGCCGTCTATGTCAAGTACCACTGGAAACCGATGCTGGGGGTGCACAACTTCGATCGCCAGAACGCCACCAGGATAGCTGGTGAGGACCCAGACTATCTCACTCGTGACCTGTGGGGGGCGATAGAGCGAGGGGATTTCGTGGAGTACGAGCTCTACGTGCAGATTATGGATATCTCCGAAGAGCTGAATCAGACCTTCGACCCCCTGGACGCTACCAAGACCTGGCCAGAGGACAAGTTTCCCTTGATGCCAGTGGGCAAAATGATCCTGGATCGTAACCCGGATAACTTCTTCACTCAGGTGGAACAGGCGGCCTTCTGCCCGGCAAACCTCGTTCCTGGCATCGAGTTTTCAGACGATAAGCTGCTACAGGGCAGGACATTCTCCTACGTCGACACCCAGCGCTACCGTCTGGGGGCTAACTTCAACGAACTTCCGACCAATAAGCCGCTGGTGCCCGTGGCCAACAACCAGCGCGATGGGGCTATGCAGTACCAGGTTTTCAACGGTCCCGTCAATTACGGGCCTAGCAGCCAAGATGGAGTCAAACCGGCCCCAGAAGAGGGGACGCCCTACGAGTCCCATATCGAAGGGAACGTAACCCGGGAGAAGATCTACAAGACAGACGACTTCACCCAGGCAGGGGAGAGATACCGCTCGATGGACTCAATGGAAAAGGAACACCTGGTGGGTAACCTGGTGGCCGATCTCAGCCAGGTAACCAAACCAGAGATACAGATGCGCGCTATCGAGAACCTGCGCCAGGCGGATGAGAACCTGGCAGCGTCTGTGGTCTCTGGTCTTGGCCTAGAGATGTAGATGAGAATTTGGTCAAATCAGTGTTGAGTTATAGTTGAGAGACAATTATAGTGCTTAACGATACGAATAAGGACAAATCCCAAACTCTTACGGGTTAGAGATTTGTCCGAAAGGTATCGTCAAGCACTATAATCGCCAAGGGGAAGGAAGAAAACGTGGCGTTGGTAGCGAGCAACTTTCAGAGCGGGACCGAGATTGGCGCCTCAGTAGCCGAGGTGATCGGCGCTAAAGCAGGTGATTCTGAACAACTTCCCGGGATCTATGGAAAACTCCGAGACCCTGGAGAAGATGATCCGACGCAACGGGGAACAACTTTTGAACGAGATCTAATCACCCTTTGTAGCAATTCAACCAAAAAGCTTATTACCAAATAAGACGCTTGATGGATTGCGAGTGTGTTCTGCATCTCGTGACCTCACAAAAATAGACGCTCGCAACTCGTTAGTTAGTAAGGACGGCTATGCCTTTCAGAAAGTGGTGTTCGGGAGAATAAGTTGTCAGTCCTTTGGGGTTGGCTTCGAAGAGCGAACTTTCGAGCACCTCACTTCTTCCGTCGTGATTGGGTAAGACACGTGCCCTCCGACCTTTTTTTGATTTTTAGCACAAACCACTTTTATGTACGATCCTATTTGAGGCGCGGGATGGAAAATGGCACGAGGGAGACCGAAGACGGGGACGACGAACGGGAATGGGAACGGAAACGGAAAGAACAGCTCGGCGCAGACGACCTTGGATCCGAATGCAAACGGGCACCTGGTGATATCCACTTTGGAGACTTGGCTTTGAGATGCCGCCTGCGCCATCCGGGGGGCGACAGATGCGCCCAAGTTCAAGGGCTTCATCCTCCCATTGATATTTTACAAGAGGCTTTCAGACGTCTTCGATGACGAGTTTGCAACGACGGCGATGCGAGAAGTGACACGCTTAAAAGTTTTGTCGTTTTCAATCACATTTCGGAACATCAATTGAAATCGAAAAAGTTATTAAACTTAAATTATATGTGCTGATAGTAGTCCATCTTGTGATGAACCTCATGACGGTGGCACCAGATCCGAAACGATATATGAGATCAGATCGAATCGAGCGACGATGGAAGACGTTTCCACCTCAAAAGAGCTGGCCGCACTTACCAAGATGTGTGAAAAAGCCGCAAAGGAGATATTACGCCATCAAGAAGTACTGGTGGCGTCTCACGTCGATGCCGATGGCCTCACCTCGGCAGGAATCGCCTGCAAGGCGCTAAAACGAGCCGGGATCAAATATCGCACCCGATTCTTCAAGCAGCTTGACCCCCAAGCTTTAGAAGAGATCGCAAACCTGGATCCAGACCTCGTGCTCTTCACGGACCTTGGCAGCGGGATGCAAGACGAGATCAGAAGTTTCGGCCTCAACGCCGTGATTGCAGACCACCACCGACCCGCAGGCTCGGGTATCGAATACCACGTCAACCCGCATCTTGTGGGTCTGGATGGAGCAACCCAACTGAGCGGTAGCGGATCTACCTTCCTGCTCGCAAGGGCTCTTGCATCATGTTCGGGCCAGGCAAAGGGAAACGACGACTTGGCAGACATAGCCATAGTGGGCGCGGTTGGTGACCTTCAGGACATGGCAAACGGGAGGCTCCTTGGAATCAACCGCGAGATACTCGAAGTTGGAAGACAAGCAGGGGTAATATCCTGGGAAAGAGACCTGAAGCTCTTTGGAAAACAGACACGCCAGGTCTTCAAGATGTTGCAGTTTTCCCAAGACCCTTACATAAAAGGCCTTTCAGGCGACGAAGACGCTTGCATCGCCTTTCTTAAAGATCTGGGGATAAGGCTCAGAGGTGAAAGGTGGCGCCGATGGATCGATATGAACCAGGACGAGAAGGCCAGGATCGTCTCGGGCCTTATCAGACGCGGCCTTAGGTCTGGCCTGTCCAGCGAACAATTGCAGCGACTTATTGGCGAAGTTTACACTTTGCTACGCGAAAGGGAAGGCACCGAACTTAGAGACGCCAGCGAGTTTTCCACGCTTCTCAACGCGACGGCTCGATATGGATACTCTGACGTGGGCCTTAAGGTCTGTCTGGGCGACAGAGATCACGCCTTAGAAGAGGCAAAACTGCTTTTGGTCGAACATCGAAAGAACCTGGTCAACGGGCTAAAATTGGTGAAAGACGAGGGATTAACCATCCTCGACAACATACAGTACTTCGACGCCAAAGATAGAATAATTGACACAATCGTTGGAATCGTCGCCGGCATGAGCTTCCAGATGGCAGATCGAAAAAAGCCGATACTGGCCTTCGCCAGTGCCGAAGACGGAAACTTGAAAGTCTCAGCCCGAGGGACTCAAGACCTGGTAAGGTCAGGGCTCAACCTGGCCGAAGCTCTATCTGCATCTGCTGAGAAGGTTTCGGGCGTTGGCGGCGGCCACAACGTCGCAGCAGGCGCAACTATTCCCTCTGAATCCAGAGACGAATTCCTGGAATTGATGGATCAGATGGTGGGACAACAAATGAAAAAAGATAAAGATTAAGATCAAATGGAAAAGGGTCATCAGCATTGACCTGCACACATTCCTGATCCGAAGTATCCGGTCTCGTTCATATCATTTTTGACCACCAAGATCTTCTCATCGATGGTGAAGTTGCCGACAAAGTCATGAGACACACGAGCCATCTCGTCTTTGCGGTCAAGAGTGTTCTGGTTCAAGACAACATAGCCCATATTTCCAATCCCTGAGAAGTTGGCACCTACCGCGATGTCAACCCAGTTGGGGTTGCTCTTGAGATACATGTTGGAAGAAAGCCGGGTACATTCGTCAAATTCCTTGGCGGCAGAGACCCATATGTCGTAGTTTTTAAGGTTGGTGGATTCTTGAAACTTCTGATCGTAATAGAACAGATGCGCTTCAGGATTGCTCTTGCTCCCTATCAAGATCATGTCTGGCTGGGCGACGACCGCTGCCCAGATCAGCACCAGAATCGCGAATGTGATGAATGCGATCGATCTTGCCGAAGCTTTAAAGCCCTGCCGAAAGATCCCACTGAAACTCTTCACTCAACTCGCCTCGATATACAGTGGTCGCAGGCCCATCCATATAAGCCCGATCCCCTTCAAAGGAGATCACGAGAGGCCCGCCCCTTGTCTCCACGAAAACTTCATCTTCCACCATCCCCAGCCTTCGGGCTACGGCAGCGCTTGCAACCGACCCGGTCCCACAAGAGAGCGTCTCACCCTCGATCCCTCTCTCGAAGGTCCTGACCTGGAGTTTGTCTTCCACCTTGACAAAGTTGACGTTAGCACCCTCGGGAAAAACTGAGCTATGCCTTACAACAGGTGCGATATCGCCAATTGCAAGCCTTTCTAGCTCTTCAACGAAGATCACAACGTGAGGAACGCCAGTGTTCACCGCAGACACTTCAAGACCTTCAACGAGATCTCTCAACAGCTCGCCTTCGCCCTCGGCAGGTATATCGGCTCGGGAAAAACGGGGCACCCCCATATCCACCCGCGCCCAAAAATCTTGTCCGATCGTCCTCACTTTTATGGGCATGATTCCTGCGAGCGTCTCGACCTGAAACGGGGATTCTACATAGCCAGCATCGTGAACATATTTTGCAAGACATCGGATGCCGTTTCCACACATCTCGGCCTCCGAACCGTCGGGCTGAAACAGCCTCATCTTCACATCGGCCCGGTCGGATTTCGAGAGATAGATGACACCGTCACCGCCGATCCCAAAGTTGCGGTGACACGCTAACATCGCAAACTCGCTTTTGAGAGCCCCCAAAACCAGTTCACCTTCGTACTCGTCTATCAGGACAAAATCATTCCCGTTGCCATGAAGTTTTGTGAAGGCCAAGTTCCCAGACAGGACCTTACTCGAATTGATCGTCATAAATTCCCCCCGCTTCTATTTTATATACCATGGTTTGTTCTCTATCCGTCGACGTTATGGTGGTGATCTTATTAAACCCATTCTACAGGTTGCCCTAGATCTGCTTGAGATGGATCGGGCCGTCCAGATAGGTCAAGAAGCGGCCAAGGGCGGTGCAGACTGGATCGAGGCTGGAACGCCCTTAATCAAGAGCGAGGGCATGAATGTAGTCCGCGAGCTGAAAAAGGCCCTTCCCAAAAAAACTATCGTGGCCGACATGAAGACCGTAGATACCGGCTCTATGGAAGTCGAGATGGCTGCAAAGGCAGGTGCCGGCGTGGTCGCGATACTTGCAGCATCAGACGATGCCACGATAGAAGACGCTCTGAGAGCGGCAAAGCAATACGGTGTCGAGATAATGGTAGACCTTTTGGGCGCGCCAGATCCCGTTGCAAGGTCCAAGGAGCTTGAAGCTTTAGGGGTGCATTACATCTGCGTCCACGTGGGCATAGACCAACAGATGACCGGCCACAATACAATTGATTTCCTGAAAAAGATCGTGACCGAGGTGAATGTCCCGGTAGCTGTGGCTGGCGGTATCGATGTCGATACGGCCGCAGAAGCCGTGACTTCGGGGGCCTCGATTGTGATTGTGGGCGGAAACATCGCCCGGAGCGCGGACGTGACAGGTTCTGCTCAGAAGATCAAAGCGGCCATGGACGAGGCCCTCGATAGCCCCAAAGTTTACAAGAGAAAGAGCATGGACGAGGAGATGATCGAACTTCTCAGGGAAGTTTCCACCCCTAACATCTCAGACGCCATGCACAGAAAAGGGGCGATGCAGGACATATTCCCAATAAACCCTGGGACAAAGATCGTCGGGACGGCGATAACAGTCCAGACCTTTGAAGGCGACTGGGCAAAGAGCGTCGAGGCCATCGACCTCGCGGGACCTGGAAACGTGATCGTGATCTACAACGGGAGCAGATACATATCCTGTTGGGGCGGACTTGCTACTTTGAGTTCCAAGATGAAAGGGATCGAAGGCGTAGTGATCGACGGTGCCGTAAGAGATGTGGACGAGATAAGAGACATAGGGTATCCCATGTTTGCCAGCGCCATCACGCCCAACGCAGGCGAGCCAAAGGGGATGGGCGAAATCAACGCCGAGATCACCTGTGGCGGACGATCTGTAAAGCCTGGCGACTTCATAGTAGGTGACGACTGTGGTGTTGTCGTAATACCAAGGGAGCGGGGCTACGAGATCGCTCGCAGGGCCAAAGAAGTTGAGAAGACCGAAAGCAGGCTCTACGAGGAGATCAAACGAGGAAAGACACTCTCTCAGGTGGCAAACCTTGAGAAATGGGAGAAGAAATAAGCCTGCTTTGCCGACGATAAAATAGGTCTGTCTGACCTAAAATTCCTGTTTATGTGACGGCGTGTAAATATATCTGCAAGGATTAGTTATAGCGTTTGTAAGGAGGGTTACATGGACCCAGAGTTATTGATTTCCAAATACGAACCCAAGAAGATGATGGCCATTCCACTCGTGGTTTTGGCTTTGGCTCTAATCGTCTTGGGCATAACTTATCAGAGCACGGGCTCACCAATCGACCTTGGGGTCGAGTTTACAGGGGGAACGATAGTTACAGTCCCCATAATCGAGACTGAAGATCAGATCGCAGCGAAACTGGCTGATTATCCTGTAATGCAGATCAGAGACGTGGGCAACAGGTACATGGTCCAGATGGACGCGATGGATAGCGATGACGCCCGAAGTCTCTCGAACTTAATAGAGTCCCAATACGAGGATGCCGAGGTTCGCTACCTTGGGCCAGTCTACAGCAAGAGGCTCCAAGAGCAGGCCCGAACCTACATACCAATGTCCTTCCTCTTCATGGCGATAGTGGTATTTGCCCTATTCAGAAAACCTATCGTCTCTCTTCTGATCATTCTTTCAGCCTTTTCCGACATCGCGATCGCCGCTGCCTGCATGAACCTAACTGGTGTCCAGTTATCGCTCGGAACGGTGGCTGCGTTGCTGATGTTGATCGGCTATTCTGTGGACAGCAACATCCTGCTGAACAACAGGGTTCTGAAAAGAAAAGGCAAAGTAGATGAGAAGATAGCAGGAGCTTTGAGGACAGGGATTGCCATGACCAGCACCACCCTTTCGGCAATACTGGTGCTGTTCATCGTGGCGACTTTCTCTTATCTCGTCTCGGACACATTCTCCAGGATCAACATACTGTTTGACATATCGATCGTGCTCATCTTTGGCCTGGTTGCAGACGTGATGAACACCTGGGTCATGAACGCAAACGCCCTGAGATGGTATCTGGGCCGTTCCAACAAATCGAGGAGGCAAAGACGGTGAGCGGACTTACAAAAGATCCCAGAATTGTGATATACTTTATTGCAATCGTGGCGGCCTTGGTGATTCTGGCACCACTTCCTTCGGATGACGGCCTTCAGTCAAGGCTCAAGTACGGTCTCGACCTCGAGGGTGGATCCTGGCTTCAGCTAAAGCTCCTTGGCGCCATCGCCGAGATCGAGGCAGACCCCGTCCAAATTATCGAGAAGCAGTTTGAGGACGCATTGGGCAGATCCGTCGACGTGGAACAGCACCAAGATGCTGACAGCTTCCGGGTCACCGTTGATGGTCGGGTGCCCCAAGATCTGACAGAGGACCTTGGTTATGCTCAGGCCAAGATTACGCCTCGTGGGAACGTCACTTGGATCACCATCACAGACTCGCCCATTGCGGTTATTGTGAACTATCTTCAGTCGTCGTTGGACGCAGACGTGAAGACTGTGAGAGTAGAAGAGCGTCTGATGTATGAGATCAGGGCAGATGTAACCCGCGAGTCGCTGGACGAAATATTGGCTCCAGTTGGCGGAAGGGTCGCACCCGCCGAGGAAGGTTTCATAGAGGGAGTGACCGAAGAGACCGTTGACGAGACAAAAGAGGTCTTAGACAGGAAGCTCAACCGGCTCGGGTTAAAGGACATAAAGGTCAGAGTTGTCGATAACAGTTTCATCCTCATAGACCTCGCCGGAGTCGATGTGGCCACAGCCCAAGAGATTGTGGGAAGGCCCGGCGTCTTCGAGATCAGGATTCAGACCACGGGCAACGAGACTATGCACGTCCTTTACGGGTCTGAAATAGTCAACGTAGAGCTGCCCACGGGCGAGCGAGGTGGCGGTTGGGGCGTTCCCTTCAGCCTGTCTGAAGAAGGTGCCCTGGTATTCCAGAAGGCTGCAATAGAGTCCGGTGCCACGAGGAATAGAGAGGCCCATTACATCTCGATGCACCTGGACGACGAAGAGATATTCAGCGCGCCTTTGGCCCAAGATCTCGCGGCGAGCCTTGAGGTCGCACCTCTCAGGAACATGGTGGCCCAGGTCGGTGGCGAAGACGCGGCCTCCAGAAAGGCTCATGAGCTTTACATCCACCTTCGAGAGGGCGCCCTGCCCGTTAACGTCGAGATCATTGGGTCTGGCCAGGTGACCGCATCTTTAGGCAGTCAGTTCAAGAAACAGGTCTTTGCGGCCGGATTTTTGGCGATACTTGCAGTGGGATTTGTCATCTTCTTTAGGTATCGCGAGCCAAAGATCGTGCTACCTATGGTGGGCACATCTTTCAGCGAGGTTCTCATGATGCTGGGAGTTGCAGCACTTTTGGGATGGCAGCTTGACCTTGCCAGCATAGCCGGAATAATTGCCGTGATCGGTACCGGCGTTGACCATCTCGTCATCATAACAGACGAGGTTCTCTACGAGGGCAAGGTTCCAAGCGGGAAGGTCTATCTTGCCAGGCTCTCCAGCGCGTTTGGTATAATCATGGCCGCAGCCCTCACCACGATCGTTGCCATGTTGCCACTCTTTGGCATGGGCTTTGGCGCTTTCAAGAGCTTTGCCTTGATCACCATAGCAGGTGTTCTCATCGGCGTGCTCATAGCCAGGCCCGCTTACGGCAGGATCATCGGTTACATAATGAGGAGTGAATAACGCGCTAGATTCACATTAGTGCTCGACGATACGAATCGGCCAAAATGTCGAACTCACGAGAGTTCGACAATTGTCCGAAATGTATCGTTAACCACTACAAAGCGAAAAAAGAGAGGGACTATTTGATCCCACAGATTGAGTGCGATCTGTGGGATCGCCGTCTATCTCGGATTATTTTATCGGGTTCCTATCCATCGGTTCCATCTTTTGACGTATCGTTAAGCGCTATTTTGCCGAGATCCGAGCAGTTTCACCCGATTTGTTCTTGGCTAGAGTAGTGCTTGACGACACATTTTCGTCCATTTTGCCGATCCAATCTTTGATCTTCCAAGCTGCTTCAATGGTCTCACCGCAGTTTTGGACGATGAAATCTCGTGGAAGATCTTGGTAGAGCGGGATGGTTTCGCTGGAGGCGAGGGCCGTTGACCCGTCGAAGTTCACGTAGGCGATTCTGGCGGTAAGCTCGTGAGGAGGCCTGCCAAACGAAGTTCCAGGGAGGATCGCAACTCCGGTATCCTGAAGAAGCCTTTCGCAGAGTTCGACGCTGTCATTTATCCCTTGTTTTGCGAGCCTATTTCCAAGCAGCGAAAAGTCCGGGAAGAGGTAGAATCCGCCCTCAGGTTGATGGAGCCTGATTCCAGCTTCGGTGAGGATTCTGTAGTATTCTTTTCCGAGGGCGTCGAGGACCCTTCTTGCGTGCCAGAGGTATCGCTCGATGGTGACGCCGCCCTGGAATGCGTGGACTGCGGCGTATTGGATCGGGGCGCTGACTGCGGTATAGGTTTCGCTGGCGACAGTGGTCATGGCATCGAGGAGCCAGTCGAGATCTGGCGGGAATGTGAAGGTTCCAAGCCGCCAGCCGCCAGCGCCACACCATTTGGAGAGGCCCGAGCTTATGATCGTCCCTTCAGGGTAGAACCGGGCCACAGAGACGTGTTCGCCTTTGTGGTGGATCTGGCCGTAGATCTCGTCAGACAAGAGGATCACTTCGTAGTCCCTCGCGACCTTTGCGATCTCTTTTAGCTCTCCTGGTTGGTAGGTCAAGCCGTCGGGGTTTCCGGGGTAGTTGAGCACCAGGATTCGGGGCCTGTAGACGTCGTGTTCGCTTTCGAGGAATTGTTCGAGCCGTTCGGGGGTTATGTGCCATTTCTCGTCGTAACTGGTGTGGAGAAGCCTGACTTTCTTTCCGAGGATCTGGGCTTGGGGGACGTAAGAGACCCAGGCGGGCGTTGGCACCACGATCTCGCCGTAATAGACGAGTTGGAGTATGAACATAAGCTCTTTAGATCCGGGGCCGACGAGGGTGAGGTCGGGGTTTGCGTCTACGTTGTCTTTGCGCTGGTGAAATTCGGCCACGGCGTCTCTGAGCGCCGGAAGGCCCTTTACCGGTAGGTAGTCTTTCTCGTGGGCGTAGAGCTTGAGGGCGTTGACGACGGGGGTTGGCACCGGAAATGGAGACTGGCCCAGTCCCATGTTGTAGATCCTTCGTCCTTCGCATTGGAGCCGTTTGCATCGCTCGTTGATGGCCAAAGTTGCAGAGGGCTCAACACCTCTCACGTTGATGTTGAGGCTCACGTGTTTGCTCAAGTCCATTATTCAATTTCAACTCCTAAACTGTTGGGGTTATTTTTGGGTTAGGCAGTTAAATAGCCTGTGGGTTGATGAGGACATGCGAATTCAAGACGAGGATTTTAACGTGTCGGTCCGGGTGGGATCGTTTGGGAAAAAGGGGGGATAGATTATGTCGATTTTGAATTATGTTATGAAAAATTTCATACTTAGCTATGACAAGGCTGAAAAGAGATGGGCCGAGCGGGTAAGCCCGGCGGCCTTCACCAGGCAGGTTACATCTATAAACTTTTTATCATTTCTTCATGCCATCTCGGTCTTGATCCTCACGAACTTTTCTTCTTCTCCAAGGATCATGGTAGCATCGACCCCAACCTTGGTGGTCAAGCCGTCCACGCTTCGCGGATCGAGGGTGCTGCCTCTGACGTTGGGGTAAATAACGAGGTCTTCGTCAGCCCTCACCCTGGTTGCCAAAGCGTACTCCAGGTCCTGAGAATCGTGGATGTTTATGTCAGAGTCAACGATCATCACGTGCTTTAGGCTTCCATGAGCCTTCATCGTGGCCTCGATCGCCTTTAAGCCGTCTGATTCATCTCTCTTCTCGATCTGGACTACAGCGTGAAGATAGCTACAGCCGCCTTCGGTGAGCACCACGTCTTTGACCTTAACCACCTTTCCCACTTCTTTGTAGATCAAGGGCTCATAGGGAATTCCCATCAGCATCTTGTGTTCGCCGCCTGAAGGCAAAAGGGCGTGATAGATGGGATCTTCCCGAGTCATCATCTTGGTGAGATGGATCACAGGCTCGTCTCTCACAAAATCTTGGGTTCCTGTGATGTCGACGAAAGGACCTTCAGGCGCTCTTTCGGGGCCGATATAGCCTTCGAGGATGATCTCGGCGTGAGGAACTCGGATTCCGTTATCCAAGGTGACAAGCTCGACGGGCTCGCCCTTCAGGGCGCTTGCGTACTGAAACTCCATGTTTTCAGGAACCCTGGTGCTGGCGGCTATGAGAACTACGGGGTCTATTCCGATGGCGATTCCCACAGGCAGCCTCTTTTCTGCGTCCAGGGCTTTTTGGAGGAGCCTGTGAGTGTGTCTTCCAGGAACCAACCTTGCTGCAAGTTTGTCTTTACCTATCACCATCATTCTGTGGACCGAAGCGTTTATCTCTTCGCCAAAGCTGGAGACGACGATTCCTGATGTGATGTAGGGGCCGCCATCGCCCTTGAAGTGTGTCAGGATCGGAAGCTTGCCGAGGTCTGGCTCGGATACGACCTCCTGGAAAGGCGAAGAGTTGACCTCTTTTACACTGCCATCGCCAAGTTCGATTTTGCTGAGCCATGGCACCATCTCTTTTACGGTGGTGCCAAGGGCTTTGGCCAGAAGGGGGCGGCTTTCGATCAGGTTCATGCCGCATCTTTTGCCGTCTAAGTCGGAGAAGAATAAGGGACCTGAGCCAGGGGACTGGGCCGCAGCCTCAAGGATCGTCGATACCGGCCTTTCGATCTCTTGAAGGATGTTTTCGTCCCGAAGCTCTTGGAGGAATCCTCTGAAGCTCATGTTTGTGGGTGTGGGAAGCGATCTTAAAGGACTTTCCGCCTGAAAGATTTGGCGATTGCATGGGCCAGGTTTGGACTTATGGGAGATAGTTTCAAATAATTTGAAATGAATATTATGTGACATGAACCTGAGACTGCCAAACGCAAACGAAGCCATTGGAACCTTCAACCGTTCCCGAAACGTCGCCCCAGTATCCGGAATCTGCACCCGCTGTGTCGATGGTTGCAGGGGCGGTTGCGACATCTGGCTATCA
>Ga0272441_10001090_pt1 | contig 58013 bp, 47 predicted proteins | sample SSMProp6N_FD_193582 | JGI IMG/M metagenome (GOLD analysis project Ga0272441, IMG submission 193582) | Marine sediment archaeal communities from Little Sippewissett salt marsh, Falmouth, MA, United States - SSM-Prop-6N | ecosystem: Environmental > Aquatic > Marine > Wetlands > Sediment ...
CGTCCTTCGGCACGTTGAGGCTCACCTGGTATTTCTTCTTCTCCATGAAGAACGATTCGGTAACCACGTCGATCTCGATATCCTGGCCCGGCTTGACCTTGGTATCGGCCACCTCGACCGACCAGAGGTGCGCCGAAACGTCCCTGGGCAGGATGTGCAGCTCGAAATCGAGAGACTTGATGTCGGCTCCTTCGTAGGGATGGTTCATGAGCAGGCCCAGGGCGCCGCCGACTTCAACGACGATCTCTGCGGTGCTGAATCCGGCCGAGACGTTCTCGAATCGCACGGCGTTTCCGTCGTCCAGACCGATGTCGGCTTTGTACTCGATCGTGTGATCGGGAGGCAGGCCGCCTCGCTGCAGCGCCGCAGCGCCCAGGGCGGTTCGCACCAGGGCCGGCGTGAGCATGCGATTGTACGCGACCTGGCAGTTGTAGGTGCGAACCTCCGGATCGTTGTAGCGCTCGACGCGAATCGTCAGCGGGACCATTTTCGGTTTGGCTCCGATGCGGCCGAAGATCGCGGTCGCTTCGTCGGCCGTGATGGCGCCGATGATTTTGCCGGCGGCGCCTAACTTGAACGATTGCATCGGGCTGGAAACGACGGTATAGACCTTGCCGGCGGTCAGGGGCAGGTTGACGGCGCCGTAACCGAGGTAGTCGTGGCCGAAACCGTACACCTTGTCGCCTCGTACTTCCGTAACGGTTCCCAGCGCGGTGGCTCGAATATCGCCGGCGATCAGCGGGATCGTCAGGACGCCGCCGGGCCGGAGAGTATCTGTGTCGTTATTGTTGCCTGACTCCGGCTCGCCCTGAGGCCGGGCACCGCCGCAAAACCCATTTTTCCCAACTCCGAGGCAACCTGCCGGCACGCCTCGGCCGAAACGCCCGAGACCAGTACCGGGCACGGCAGAGCCGTAGGGCCGCCCGTCGTGTCGGTTTGCGAAAGCCCCATCGTTTTGATCTGTTCGTCCACCTCCGCCAGGTTGATGGGTTGGGAGAAATCAAAGCGGAAGGCCACAGTGCTGTCTGCGCCGCCGGTTTGCTTTGCTCCCGAACCGGCGCCGACCTGGAGCATCTCGGCGATGGGGGTAACGCCATACAACGGGTCCTGGGCCCAGTACCAGCTCCGCGCCAGCGCTCCGGCCAGACGATCGCCGATGTAGACGGGAGAACCGCTGCACCCACTGACCGGACCGGTGTGCTGGAAACGCTCGTCCAGACCCATCACCAGGATGATGTCGTGCCCCGGCTCATAGCCGCGAACGACGTCCACCACCTTCAGCTCGAATCGCTCGATTCCCGCATCGCCGTAATCGGTCAGGCAATACGCCTCCATCCCCTTTTCAATCTCATCGACCTTGATGTACCGCTCGCTGTCCCAGTCGGCCTCGGGCGATTTCTCCCCCGCCGCCGTCGCGCAGAACAGGCCCGTCGCGAGCGAGAGTCCAATTAACGTGTGGTACAGGGCGCTACGGAGCTTGGTTCGTTCTGGTTGCGTTTGTCGCACTGCGTCCATCCCCAACATGCGAATCCTTTCCAATGGCAGTAATCCAAAATTCTAACTTTATCGCACTGGCGTTGCAAGACAAAAGAGGTTCTGTTATCATACGAGTTTGTGCTTTTTGATGGCCCGATAACTCGGGCTGGTGTCCTCAGACGTGGAAATGGAGAACGATAATGAAATCGGATCATCGGCACGAATTGAAGACAAACGAGCTGGCCGACTGGCTGGCCCACTTTCCCGAGTGGCTGAAAGAGAATCGCATGATGCTGATCGGCGGCGCGGTGGTGATCGTGGTTGCGGCGGGCGTCTATTTCCGGTTGTTCTATCAGAAGGGCGTGGTCTCGACGCGGGCCCAGAGCCGCCTGACGAGCCTGGTAACACAGTTGCCTTCGCAGAAGGGGGCCATCGCCCGCTCGCTGTCGCAGGGAACGGATCAGTCGTACGTGCTGCTCGATGTGGCGCGGGACCTGAAGGAGTTTGCCAAGAGCGAGCGCGACGACGAGATGGCCGCCCTGGCGTTGATCGATCACGCCGAGGCGATCCGGGCGGAACTGCACTATCGCCTCACCGACGTCGGCAAGGCCGAGATCGCTAAGCAGATCGCGCTGGCGCAGGCGAGTTACCAGACGGCGCTGGAGCGGGCTTCGGCAACTCCGGCCCTGGCGGCCAAGGCGCAGTTCGGCCTGGGGCTCTGCGAAGAGGAGCTGGGCAATCTCGACAAGGCCCGGGAGATGTACCAGGATGTGGTTTCCAACGCCGACTATGAGGGGACGGTCGGAAAGGTGGAGGCCGAGTATCGTCTCCGGACGATGGACGATTACAAGGGGGCCGTCGTTTTCAAGCCGGCGCCGGCACCGCCGACTCCGCAGGCCTCGGCGCCGGTCATCCAAATGACGCCGGGCGACGCGAACGCGCCGATCGTGGTTCCGATGCCCAACGACGTGACCGTGACACCGATGGTTCCGACGGTTGTGCCGGGGGCGAACGACGTGCCGTCCGCGACCGACGCCGTGCCGGTTCCTGCCGTCAACGCCCCCGCGGGCGGTTGATGTGGTGCGATGAACGATTCGTCGGATGACAAGGGTCAGCCGCTGACGCTTCATGTGGGCGTCTCCATCAAGGAGCGGAGGATCGATAAATATTTGCACGGGCGCTTCCGGAACTTGAGCCGGCGTTTCATCCAGGACGCAATCAAGGCCGGCACCGTCACGGTCAACGGCAATCCCGTCAAGTGCAGTTTCAAGCTCACCCACGGCGACACCGTCGACTTCGTCGTTCCCGAGCCGCCCAGCAAAGAGATCGAGCCCGAAGACATCCCCCTGGACGTTCTCTACGAGGACGACGATCTCATCATTCTCAACAAGCCGGCCGATATCATCGTGCACCCGGCGCGCGGCAACAGACGCGGGACGTTGGTCAACGCGCTGGCCCATTACTCGGCGCAGTTGTCCAGCGGCCTCGGAGAGTTTCGTCCGGGCATCGTGCACCGGCTCGACCGGAACACCACCGGCGTGATGATCGTGACCAAGCGCGACACGGCGCAGTGGAAGGTGGCCCGGCAATTCGAGCTGCGCCAGGTCAGGAAGAGTTATGCCGCCATCGTGCACGGGACGCCCGAGCTGCACGCCGACCGGATCAACGCGGCGCTGGGCGTCCATCCGAGGGTTCGCGAGAAGTACGCGGTTCGGTCGGAAAGCGGCAAGGAGGCCGTGACTTTCTACCAGGTGATCGAGACCTTTCGCGGCTTCTCGCTGATCCAGTGCAAACCCCGGACCGGACGCACGCACCAGATTCGCGTGCATATGTCGTATATCAAACACCCCATCGTCGCCGACGACATGTACGGCGGTAAGCTGGTATATCCCTGGCAGCTCGCCGACGCCGAAGCGACCGTGCAAAGCCCCGCCATGGCCCGCTGCGCGTTGCATGCCTGGACCATCGAATTTACCCATCCCACCACCGAGAAAAGAGTTTACTTCGAAGCTCCTTTCCCCGAGGACATGCAAAACTTCCTCACCCTCCTCCGCCTGCACCGCAAGGTCTGACCGGGCGTGTAAGAAGCGGCACCGGTGTTCCCGAGGTTTCCTCCCGACAGAGTTCTCCGGAAGTGTTGACATCGTATGCGTGTTGTACCATGATGAAGGCGTACGGGTTTGAATGAACGGATTGGATGGTGGGGACACGATGGTGAAGTGTTGGCTGGTAGTTATTCTGTTGTCGTTGGCTTGCGGAGGCGTTTCGGGCGCCGCACCGGCGGCAGTGACGAAAGATCTCGGTATGCAGCTTGCGGAAAACCCGCCGATGCAGGTGATCTCGAAGCCGCCGCCCCCGCCTGCGATAGCGGAGGACTGTGAGATTCGCGCAGGGTTTGTGCTGATCGAGACGTTGGATGCCTTCCGGGCCGCGATCAAGAGGGACAATCAGAAGATCCGGATGAAGCCGGGGGTCTACCGCGCCGCGAAAATCGACCCGCCGATGATGGTTCCCATCCCCCGCGCCGAGCCGGATGGGGACGGGCGACTGCCGACGAATCGCCAGGAGCACATCTTCGCCGTCAACGGTTCGAACAACCACTTCGATCTACGCGGCGTCGTGTTTGAGACGCCGGTGTCCGTGCAAAGCAGGCTCTCGGGAAAGGCGCACGTCGCTGATACCTGGCACGTTAACGGCTCGGGCAATACCTTCGAGGGCGGGTACTTCCGCAATATCATCGACGCTCGCTATCCTCAGTACAGGGTCACCGAAAACGAGTTCGAGATCTGCAACGACGGCAATACGTTCCTGAACTGCACGTTCGTGATCCGGGGCTCGGTCCCCTACGGGTATTCCGATTACTACGGCAAAGGCGGGCCCAACTTCGGCCGGCTCAACAAGCACTCCTTCATGTCGATCTACCGCGCCAACGACACCCGGCTCATCGGCTGCAAGGTCTACATGCAGTCGTTCGGTCACTGCGTCCATTTTCACGGCGCCGACGGTGTTCGGATCGAGGATTGCCTGTTCACCGGCACGCTCCGCCCGACCAACGACATTTTCCGGGAGAAGGTCGGCAGGGCGGTCGAATACGATTTCCACATCATGTACCGGGGCAAGCGTCCCATCCCGCGCGACCAGATGATCCCGTTGACCGAAGACGGCGTGCGCTCCTACGGCGGCGACAAGAATATCAGGGTGATTGACACGACGGTCGAACGCTTGCGCGGCTGTTTCCAATTGTTGTGCGACGGTGACGTGATGTTGGAGAACGTCACGGTGCTGGAGGCCGGGGATTTCAGCTACGACCTCAGCTCGGGCGACAAAGGCAAGGTCGTGATGAAAAATTGCCACGGCGATATCGCCTACAATCCGCTGTTCAACCTGACGCGCGGACCGGTTCCGAAAGACTCTTTCTATGAAGTGACGATTCTCAGTCCCGCAAAAGGCGTGCAGCCCACGGCGCGAACGAGTCTGGGCACGATCTGCGGCGAGCGCTGCACGTTCATTTTTCACGACGCAACGACCCGGCCCATTCCGCCAGAGGTGAATTACCTCGCCTGCGGCGGCAAGAAAGGGCTGATCGATTCCACTGTGACCAATTACACGGCGGCCCGGCTCATCCTCAACGAGCGCGTGCGTAACTGCGTGATCAAATCCGTTGGTCCGGTGGAGGATCACGGCATCCAGAATACCGTCATCCGAATCAAGCCCGAAACAGCCGCCGGCTCGATGTGAGGTAGCGGGAATCCGCCTGCACCGGCCGCACCATCCAGGCAAACGGGCGAAGCATTACATCGACGCTGTCATCCTGAGTCGCAGGCGGAGAATCCGGCCCCTTTTGGAATCGACAGCAGGCAAAGACCGGAGACGCTCTCCCCGGACCCCTGGCGTTTGTTCGCTTTACGCCGGCAACGGTAGGGGGGGGCTTGCCCTACCGAACAAAGGATGGTGGGGCAAGCCCCACCCTACCGCCGCGGCGCTTGCCGGCAGAGCCCCCAAGAGACACGGAAGTATCCAAAATCCCGCTGAGCCGAAAAAATGGGCTGGGAACATCGCATGCTCCCAGCCCGGTATTGGTTCAGCCTTCCTGGACGACTTTCATGTCCATTAATCGCGCGAGGTGACGCACGCTTTCCATGTGGTCGCCGTAGAAGACGACGCGGTGCAGTAGCGTCATGGCGTCCTCGGTCTCCAGGACGCTGCTCCAGTTGGCGGCCATCGTCGCGGCGTCCTGCACCTCGGTGACGATCTGCGTGCGGCAACCGTGGATGGCCCTCTCCGGGACTTCGATGATCTTGCCCTTCGAGGCGAGGATGGTGTTCAGGTCAATCATCTTGGTGCGGGTGATGGTCTCGCCGAGGCGGTAGTGGACCTCGGGCACGCACCCGCTGCCGCCCACCTCGGAGTGCCCGCGCAGCAGGAACGGCGCATCCTTGCCGTCGGCGCCGTCCATCCTCAGCGGCGCGGTGCAATGGGCGGTCCACAGCGCGTTCCGCGCGGTATCGAACGTGGCGTTGCCCTGGAAGCCGGGACGATCGATGGCGTACTGGAACAGGATCATGGTCAGCAGCGAGTCCATGTCCCCCTCGCACGCCGCGGGAATGCCGACGTCGCGAAGGCGGGCAAATCCCAGACAGGGAAATCCCTTCGCCAGCCATCCCATGCAGGTGCCCACGGCCAGACCCTGGGCCCGCTCGCGTTCCATCATCCGCTGCAGCGCGATGCTGACGCGGGCGGCCTTGGCGATATCCTCTTTGTTCGGTTCGATAATCTCCTTGGCGTTCTTCGTCCACCATTCGGCCTCGGCTCGGACCGCCTCGTCCTCCACGGTCGAAAGCATCTCATCGAAGGCCTTCTCTTCCACGCCCACGACGTTGGCCCCTAAACGCTCTTTCACCTGGTCCGGAGACCGGGCGGCCTCGGTGCCGCGCGCCGGCGGGAACAGCAGGATGCGAGTCTGCCGCATCATGGGAATCACCCGCAGCAGTCGCAGAGCCCGTTCGAGCTCGTCGTAGTCGCTGCTGGCCAGCAGGGTGACGCGATGTCCCTGGCGGTGCCAGCGCGGCGCGTACATCCAGTCGTGCCCGCTGGCCGGCAGGGAGAAGAACACCATCGGATGCGCCCCATCGAGAATCGGCTTGACGACGCGGGTCAGGGCGAAGTTGCGCACGTTGATCGCCAGGACCGGCGCCTTCGGCCCCGCCTTGGCCAGCAGAGCCGCCGTCTGCTCGGCACTGGTCGAGGGCCCCATCACCAGCTCGACGTTGCCCAGCTCTTTCTCCGCTTTCGTCAGGCGCGCTTTCATGGCTTCGATCTGCCCGGCGTCGGCTCCCCAATCGCGGTCCTTCGGCGCCGGGGCGCCGCTGAAGACGACGCAGATTTTCGATTTTCCCCAGGGCGGAGGAGGCGGAGATTGCGAAGCCCACGCATGCGTCCACGTGGCGCCGGCCAGCAGCAAACTGCCGGCCACTCCTGTTTCCAAGAACTCTCGTCGCGTGCACTGTTCACACATGGCAGAGGCCTCCAAATGGAAAATGACAGGAATTCTGATTTCAACGAACACCAGTGACTATAGCACTGCGGATACGGCGATTCAAGAGAAGAAAAGGCTCATCCGGTTATTGGGTACTTTCGTGTCTCCTGGGGGCTCTGCCCCCAAACCCCCGGCATTTGCTGCTTTGGACCAATGGCATGAAGAACGCCCCGGGCCCCGGCGCGCCGGGGGAACCGCCGCTGTCGAGGACATGGCTTTGGAAGCAAGCACGCCGAGCGCCCCAGCGGTAGGGTGGGTTCTCAACCCACGCGTCCAGGCTGTTTTGGACGATAGGGGAATTGCAATGATCCACAACGACGGCTGGACAAACAGGCAACTGCTGGTATTGCTGGTTTCTCTGATGATCGTACCGATCCTCGTATTCTTGCAGCTCGATCCTAAGAGTTCCCGCGAGACGCTGATCTTTGTGATTGCCCTGGCCGTGAGCTACATTTTGGGCTGCTCTTTGCTTGTGCTGTCAAACCGGGCTGTCGAACGAAGGCTTGCGAAGCCGGACCGCTCCCCGACCGATGCAGCGTCATCGCCTTTGGTGGAAGAAAGGATGAGGTCGGAGCAAGAGAATGATAGTAAGTAGGATGGGCTTTAGCCCATGCGGGTTCTGCGTTTTTCTGGCGCTTGCACGATCTCCACGAAGAAGCGAGAAGCGACAACGGAAATTCTATGGCGGATGTGTTACAATAGCGTGCTGGGACGGTTCGATAGGTTGGCTCTTGCCGGGCAACTGGACTTTTGCAAAATGGAGATTAGGCTTACTTTAGGGAGGAAAAATCTTCTTCGTGATTTTTCCTCCCGAGAACGCAAGCGCTTTTCGTATAGGTATATAAGCCCCGTCTTCAAGGAAATCACACCAACGATTTCCTTGAAGAATATAAGCCTAATCTCCATTTTGCAAAACTCCTCTGCATAACAGAGAGTTCGGATAAAGGAGCTGGATCATGGTCCTTCGACGCAGGAACGCGTTCACGCTGATTGAGCTGTTGGTGGTGATTGCGGTCATCGCGGTGCTGATGGCCGTTCTGATGCCCGCGCTGATGCGGGCCAAGGAGGCGGGCAAGACGATCAAATGCCAGGCCAATCTGCGTAACCTGACCACCGCCTGGTACACCTACGCCACGGAGAATGACGACAGGCTCTGCGGCTCGTGGAACTACAACGGCAGCAACTGGGGCCAGCCGTGCGATTGGGCCTGGGCGCCCTGGCGGGTCGACGGTAACTCGGCGGTGGGCGACTACTTCAACGCCACCGACAAGGAGCGCTTCGAAGGCATTCGCAAAGGCACGCTCTACCCGTACGCCCAGAACGTCGACAGCTATCATTGCCCGAGCGACCAGAGCCTGGGCAAGAACTTTCGCAGCTATTCCATGCCCGACTGCCTGAACGGCTGGTGGTCCACGGACGTCTCCGGAGGCTTTGCCAACTGGAGCAATCTGTTGCGTCTCTCGCAGATCGCGGTTCCGGCCCAGTCCTACGTCCTGCTCGAAGAAAACGACCCGCGGGGCTACAACATCAACTCCTGGGTCATCGATCCGGCCGGAGCCACCAACGCGACCAACTGGTCCGATCCCCTGGTCGTCTGGCACGGCGCCCGCAGCAGTTTCGGGTTCGCCGACGGCCACGCCGAGACCTGGAAGTGGAGTATCGAGACGCTGAGACTCTTCCGGGAGTTCACGGACTGGCATCAGCCGACGCCGCAGACCGTCGACGGCATCGAGGACCTCAAGCGCATCCACCGTGGCTGGCCCATGCCCAAGAGGCCCGCCGGCCGGGGGACATAGCCGCGTGTCCCAGTTCCAAATCCGCCCGGCGATTCACGCTTCGGTCTTGTGCCCAGAGCGATCGTCGGCTATGTTGGACGCTCGATTGCTGTCAGGGATGGCGCTTCGCATGGTGACTGGCTGGGGCCTCAGCAGTTTCGGACCGCCGGTCGCGTGACGGGTCGCCGCGTCGATCAACCGGGAGGTTCGCGTGGACTATCTCAACGGAGCCGATTACGTCGTCATCGGGTTGTATTTCTCGATCCTTGTCTGTCTGGGCCTGTATCTGAAGCGCCGGGCCTCGGCGAGCCTGGAGGACTATCTTCTCGGAGGCCGGAAGCTCCCGTGGTGGGCGCTGGGCATCTCGGGAATGGCGTCCTTCCTGGACATCACCGGCACGATGATCATCGTGTCGTTCCTGTTCATGCTCGGACCGCGCGGGCTGTTCATCGAATTTCGCGGCGGCGCCGTGCTGGTGCTGGCGGTGTCCCTCTTGTGGGCGGGCAAGTGGCATCGTCGCAGCGGCTGCATGACCGGCGCCGAGTGGATGGCGTACCGTTTCGGCGACGGACCCGGCGGACACGCGGCGCGGATTCTGCGAGCGGTGGCCGAAATCATATTCGTCGTGGGCATGCTCACGTACATGGTCAAGGGCGTGGGGCTGTTCCTGAGCATGTTCCTGCCGTTTTCACCGCTGGTGTGTGCCTTGATCATGATCGGTGTGGCGACGGTCTACACGATGGTCTCCGGGTTCTACGGCGTGGTGTTTACGGATCTGTTCCAGTCGGGGATCATCCTGATTGCCGTGGTCAGCATATCGATCCTGGCGATCCTGAAGGCCGGCGCGAGCGAGGGATTGGCCAATCTGGCGGCCCAGGTCACCGGCAGCAGGGATTGGCTCAGTTCGGTCCCGCACTGGAAGACGTCCATGCCGAAAGGGTACGAGGCGTATCAGCATTTGTGCATGTTCGCGGTGTTCTATCTGTTTCGCAATATCGTCTTCGGCATGGGGACCGGCGACGATCCGAAATACTTCGGCGCCCGCAACGACCGGGAGTGCGGGACGCTGACGTTTCTCTGGACCTGGCTGATGATGTTCCGCTGGCCCATGATGATGGGTTTCGCGGTGCTCGGGCTGTTTCTGGTCAGGGACGTGTTTCCGGATCAGGGCGTGCTGGTGCAGGCGGCCGAGCTGATCAAGGCGCACGTCGGGGACATCGACAAGGCCCAGTGGGCCGCGCAACTGTCCAGCATCGCGCGCGATGCGGGGGCCTATCCCGGCGAATTGATCGCGGGGCTCGAGAAACTGCTCGGGGCGAGCTGGGCCGACCGGTTGGCTCTGCTGAGCTACGAAGGGACGGTCGATCCGGAACGCATTTTGCCGGCGGTGATATTGTACTACATTCCGAAGGTGCTGCGGGGAATGCTGCTGGTGGCGCTGATTGCGGCGTCCATGTCGACGTTCGATTCCACGGTGAACAAGGGGACGGGCTTTTTCACACGCGATTTGTACCAGCGGTACTTCCGGCCGAAAGCACCGAACCGCGAGCTGATTTATGCGAGCTGGGCGTTCGGTTTCATCGTCGTCGCCGGCGCGTTTCTCATGGCCTACTCGGTCGAGAACATCAACGACATCTGGGACTGGGTCGTCATGGGCCTGGGCGGCGGAATGGTCGTGCCGCTGTTCCTGCGCTTCTACTGGTGGCGCTACAATGGAGCGGGGTTTGCCATCGGTATGGGCGTAGGGCTCTGCGGTTGCATCCTGCAACGGGCCGTCGCGCCGGACCTGGACCCGCGGCTTCAGTTCGCCGTGATGATTGGCGTAGGGCTGGTGGGCAGTCTCATCGGGACGTACCTGACGAAACCGACGGACCGGCGGGTGCTGGAGAATTTCTACCGGACCACGCGGCCGTTCGGGTTGTGGGGTCCGCTCAAGGGAATCCTCAGCGATGAGGCCCGAGGCCACATGCAGCGCGAGCACGCCAACGACTTGCTGGCATTGCCGTTTGTGCTGTGCTGGCAGGCGACGCTGTTCCTGCTGCCGATGCAGTTGATTGTCGGGACCTATCGTCCGTTCGCGGTCACGCTGGTTATCTTCGCGCTCTCGCTGGGGGGAATGTACTGGTTCTGGTACCGCAATTTGCCCGCCGCCAATGAAGATGGTGATAGCTGAACGCCTGAAGGTTCATGCCACGGAGCTTTGTAATGCCCAAACGCAAGAGAAACATCCATTTAATCTGCAATGCGCATCTCGACCCGGTGTGGCTCTGGGAGTGGCAGGAGGGAGCGGCCGAGGCGATCTCCACGTTTCGCACCGCCGCAGAATTGTGCGAGAACAACGAGGCCTTCGTGTTCAATCACAACGAGGTCACTCTGTACAAGTGGGTGCACCAGTACGAGCCGGCTTTGTTCGAGCGAATTCGAAAGCTGGTCGAACGAGGCCAATGGCACATCATGGGCGGCTGGTACTTGCAGCCCGACTGCAATATGCCCAGCGGCGAGTCGTTCGTTCGCCAGATTCTGCTCGGCAAGAGTTATTTCAAGGAACACTTCGGCGTCGAGTGCCGCACCGCGATCAATTTCGATCCGTTCGGCCACACCCGGGGCCTGGTCCAGATCCTCGCCAGGTCCGGATACGATTCATACCTCTTCGGTCGGCCCGATCAGAACGACTGTCCGCTGCCGAACGACGCGTTTGTCTGGGTGGGCTACGACGGTTCGCAGGTGATGGCCACGCGGTTCAAGGGGTGGTACAATTCGCCGCTGGGCAAGGCCCGCGCGAAGATCGAGAAGTGGATGCAGGACGTTCCTGATATGTCACCGGGCCTCGTGCTCTGGGGCGTGGGCAACCACGGAGGCGGCGCATCGAGGCGGGATCTGCGCGAGGTCAACAAGCTGATTGCGGCCACGAGTGAGAGCACCATCCTGCATTCGACGCCGGAAGCGTATTTCAAAGAGTTGTCCAGGCAAAGAGACTCCCTGCCGAGACACGCCAAGGACCTGAACCCCTGGGCGGTGGGCTGCTACACCTCGCAGATCCGCATCAAGCAGAAGCACCGAGCGCTGGAGAACGAGCTGTATTCGCTGGAAAAGATGGCGGCCACGGCCTGGGCCAACGGCCTGATGCCGTACCCGGATGAAGAAATCCACGAGGCACTGTGCGATCTTATGACCGGTCAGTTTCACGATATTTTGCCCGGCTCCTCCGTTCAACCGACGGAAGAGGCGTCGCTGCGAATGCTCGATCACGGCCTGGAAATCGCCGCCCGGGCCAGGGCGAGGGCGTTCTTCGCCCTGGCTGCGGGACAGAAGAAGCCTAAAGACGGCGAGATACCGATCCTGGTGTACAACCCGCATGCGTTCCCGGTGACGGGCCTGGTCGAATGCGAATTCAACCTGCCGGACTTCAGCGGGCCCGACGTGTTCCACGACGTGCACGTCTATCACAAGGGTCGCAAGCTCCTCTGCCAAGTGGAGCAGGAACTGAGCAACGTGCCGGTGGACTGGCGCAAGCGCGTGGTCTTCGCGGCCGCGCTCGAGCCGGGGGTGATGAATCGATTCGATTGCAGGCTGGAGCTGCGAAATGCCAAGCCCAAACCAAGGTTGAAGTCTCGCAAGGACATGTTCGTATTCCAGACCAAAGACCTCGAAGTTCTAATCAATAGAAAGACGGGGCTGATGGACCGGTATCGCGTCCGCGGCGTCGATTTTGTCGGCAAACGCGCGTTCGAACCTCTCGTGATCGAAGACAACGCCGATTCCTGGGGCATGACAACGCAGTCGTACCGGACCGTGGCGGGCCGGTTTGGGCTCATGGACCGCGGGACGGGCAGCCGGTTCTCGGGGTTGACAGACAGTGAGATCGATTCCGTGCGGGTGGTGGAGGACGGGCCGGCTCGAACGGTGGTGGAAGCCGTCTTTTCCTATGCAGCTCGTTTATATGCCAGCAGTACAAACTGCCCAAGACCGGGACGGAAATCGCCGTCCAGACCCGCGTCTACTGGAATGAGAAGCAGCGCATGCTCAAACTGTCCGTCCCGACGGCGACGCGGCGCGGCAAGTACATCGGGCAGGTGGCCTACGGCGTGGCGGACCTGCCAAACAACGGCAACGAGGCGGTCGCCCAGAAGTGGGTCGCGGTCGTGGACGAAAAGGCCAGGACCGCGCTGACGTGCATCAACGACGGCGTGTACGGCTCCGATTTTTCCGAAGACGGGTTGCGGCTCACGCTGTTGCGATCGCCGGCGTACTCGTGCCATCCGCATGACAGCCGATTGCTCACTCCTCCACAGAACCGGTTCACGCCGCACATCGATCAGGGGCAGCGTGTGTTTTCGTTCTGGTGCAACGCAGGCAAGACGTCGCAGAGGCTCAAACGCATCGACCGGGAGGCCCTGACCAAAAACGAAAGGCCGTTCGCTCTGTCGTTCAATCCTCCTGCGGCAGGAACTCTGCCCAAGCCCCTGGCGATCCTCAGTGACGACGTCGTCCAGATCACGGCCGTGAAGAAGGCCCAAAAGGGCAACGCGGTTATTGTCCGCCTCTTCGAGCCCACCGGACGCAAGAGAAGCACGGAATTGTCACTGCCCTGTCTCGGAAAGAAAATGAAGCTCTCGCTCGGCGCATTCGAGATCAAAACCATCAAGATCAACCTCAGAACGGGCAAGTGGATCGAAACCGACCTGATGGAAAACAAGGTACGCCGGTAGCACGTCGCTTCGGAGGCGATAAGACGGATCACATCGACACCAGACGTTGCGAGAAGTGAATAATGCACACTGCAACTGTAGGTACGCCGAACGGAACCGATAGTACTCGCAGAGGATTCTTGAAGTCTGTCGCGCTAACCGCTTCGGCGCTGGCTTTGGGTTGTGCCGGATCATCCAGATCAGCAGGTAGAAAGAAGAGGCCCAACATCATCTTCCTGTTGACCGACGATCAGCGGGACAACAGCCTGGGCATAATGGGACATCCGTGGGTCCAGACCCCCAATCTCGATGTGCTCATAAAGAACGGTGTGCGTTTTAGCAATGCTTACATTGCCGAGCCGACTTGCTCCCCAAGCCGCGCTTCGCTGTTCACGGGTATGCATGAACGAGTGCATGGCGTCGGTTTTTCCTCCTCCTACAAGCTGAACGAAGAACAATGGGCCCGGACGTACCCCGCCTTGTTGAGAGAACACGGGTACTACACCGGGTTCATTGGGAAGTTCGGAGTCGAGTATTATACCTTTAGAGGGCAAGCTGCGAAGAAATTCGATTATTGGAAAGGCCATGACGGCTGGGCGAAGTTTTTTCCCAAAACGGCAAAAAATTGCAGGGAGTATTGGGATTTAACGCATGACATTATTACTCTGGCGATGGGAGAGAGCATTACTCGCTTCCTGGGAGTCGCGCCAAAGGACAGGCCATTTTGTCTGTCTGTCAGCTTCTCCATTCCTCATGGTTCTCAAACGTCGAGCATGCACCCGTGGACGGAGCCGGCCAACAGGAATCCGAGGTTGAAAGACCATCCTGTTTACGGCGATCTTTACAGGGATCTGGACATTCCCATTCCGGAGGACACCGCGACCGACGCCTGTCGGTTCATTCCCAAAGAAATTATGGACCAGGACCGGGGAAGGAACCGTACCTATTCGTACACTTACACCTCGGAACAATGCCGCGAACTTCATGTCCGCTACTATCAACTGATAACCGGCCTGGATAAAGCTGTGGGGCAGTTGTTGGCTACCTTGAAGGAAAAGGGACTGGACGAAGACACGGTGATTGTTTTTGCCAGCGATCATGGTTTGCTGATGGGTGAGTATGGCATGGGAGGCAAGGGTCTGCTTTATGACCTGACCGCCAAGTATCCTTGCTTCATCTACGATCCTCGGCTGCCGAAAAGACAACGCGGCCGGACGATTGACAAGCTGGTTTCCAGCCTGGATATAACCAGCACGATTCTCGATTACGCCGGGGTCAAACAGCTCGAAGAGATGGAAGGGACGAGTCTGAGGCCATTATTGACGAACCAACCGGTTCCGTGGCGTGATGAACTTTTCCTTGAGAACCTCTATACCGGCCGCGATACCCCTTTCTCTGAAGGTATCCGTAGGGGCAAGTGGAAATATATTCGCATGTACGACGGTGTTACGCCCTACAGGGAAGGACATACGGACTTTCAAGGCAGGCAACCCGACTTCGAGCAGCTTTTTGATCTTTCCGTTGATCCAGATGAGAAGAACAATCTGGTAGCGGATTCCGATCCTGAAGTCATTGAGAAATTGAACGCGCTGCGCCTGCGCTGCCAGGAACTCTCCGATGCACTCAATCGTCGAAGACAAGAGTATAGGAAGACGCATGAGGTAACTCCCAGACGCGGATAACCGTTCTTTCGCTACTTCCACCCTTTCCTGGTCATTAGACTCCGGGGCTGCAAGTGACCGTTTCTGAGACCTGCCGCGCAATGCCAAAGGTTGGGTAGGTCGCAAAGTCTTTGTATAGTACGACCAGTGAACGAAGCAATCGTCGTGAGCGTATCGACACAGTGTGCGCAGGTGCGCAAGAAACCGGGACGCAGCAGGAACGGACTTGCAATTTGCCGGTGATGACTGTCGAATACCGGGCATGGTGGAATAGCCCCGTAGAGGGGAAGGCAAGGTGGTTGGTATGAATCCTCTTTCATCTGATGGTCGGGACGTGATCCTCGAGAGCATCGCGGACGGTGTGTTCACGATTGACCAGGATTGGCGTGTCACGTCCTTCAACCGCGCCGCCGAGGAAATCACAGGCATCCGGCGCGAAGAGGCCATTGGGCAACCTTGCAAGGACGTTTTGAAAGCCGACGTCTGCGAAACCGGCTGTGCGCTGCGTCAAACCATGACCACCGGACAGCCCGTGATCAATAAACCCGTTCACATTGTCGATGCGCACGGTCAACGCAAGTCGATTACCATCTCCAGCGCACTGCTGAAGGATGGTGAGGGGCAGATTATCGGGGGCGTAGAGACCTTTCGAGACATGACTGTGGTTGAAGAGCTGCGCAAGCAGTTACGCAAGCAATACTCCTGCGAGGATATCATCAGTCGCAGTCACAACGTGCAGCAGCTTTTCGACGTTTTGCCCCGGGTGGCTGAAAGTGACTGTACGGTCCTTATCGAGGGTGAAACCGGGACGGGCAAGGAGCTTTTTGCCCGGGCCCTGCACAGCCTGAGTCCGCGCCACGAGAAACCGTTCGTGGCCGTCAACTGCAGCGCCCTGCCCGATACGTTATTGGAATCGGAACTCTTCGGCTACAAGGCCGGGGCCTTCACGGATGCGAAACACGACAAGCCCGGCCGGTTTGCCCTGGCCCAGGGCGGGACGCTGTTCCTCGACGAAATCGGTGACGTCTCACCGGCCGTTCAGGTCCGGCTGCTCCGCGTGCTTCAGGACAAAACGTATGAACCGGTGGGCGGAATCGAGACCATTGAGGCCGATGTGCGCGTGGTCACCGCCACGAACAAGAACCTGGCGGAACTCGTGGAAAAAGGCGTGTTCCGCAAAGATTTGTTCTACCGCATCAACGTCGTCAAATTCGAGCTTCCTCCGTTGCGGCAACGCAAGGAAGACATCCCCCTCCTGGTGGATCACTTCATCAGCCGATTCAACGCCCTCTACGGCAAGGAGATCTGCTGCGTCAGCAACGACGCGCTGGCCGTGCTGTTATCTCACGATTTCCCCGGCAATATCCGCGAGCTGGAAAACATCATTGAGCACTGTTTCGTGTTGTGTCACGGTCAACTGATCGAGAGCGGTGACCTGCCCGACTCGGTTCGGCAACCGGAGCAGAGAGGACGCGAAGATCTGCAGGAGATCAAAACGCTCAGGCAAATGGAGAAAATGATGATCGAGCAATCCCTGCGGCGCCACGAGGGCAACCGGGCGGCGGCGGCCAGAGAACTCGGCATCAATCCCAGCACGCTTTTTCGCAAACTCAAGACCCTGCAGATCGACGTGTGATGGTGGCGCCGGGACTTGCTAAGGGTAGTACACAGCAAGCTTGGGTGTTGCACATTGCGTTGGCGGCGTGGCGTGCATTCGTTGCATAATGCAATGCTTTTGGTGCAGCCTCAAGGTGTCTCCTGAAATCGTTTATTCTCTAAAGCTTTTACAGGAAGGCACTTAACCTCACTTTGTTCCGTCCGTTTTGCCTTCTGGCACGTTTTTTGCACTCCTTACAGTTAGGAGGTCGCTCGCCTATGAAGTTGGCGATATCAGTTTGTGAAGGTCGGGTATCGAACGTGTTTGACTTCGCGCAGAAGGCCGTGTTGGTCGAGTTGCGCGACGCAACGGAGTTGGCTCGCGCGGAAGTAGCCGTGTCGGGGCAAGGCCCGGCCCGTATGGCTCGGCTCAGGCAGTTGGGCGTGGATACGTTAATTTGCGGTGCGATCTCTCGGCCGCTTGCTTCGGCGGCCTCGGTTTTCGGGATTCGCCTGTTGCCCTATGTGACCGGCTCCCTCAATGACGTGATTGAGGCTTATAAGAAAGGCAAACTTGACGCCAAGCGTTTTGTCCAACCCGGTTGCTGGCAGGGTGCCCGCACGGGATTTCGACGAAGGTGCGGTTGGCGCGGCGGACGAAGTGGTCGGCGACGCTGAACCTGTGATCGTCGATGAACGCCTGGGCCGCGCAGCCGACGAGGACGGAGTCTGGAGACAGAGAATATGAAAGTAGCTGTGACCGCGCAAGGCCCGGAGCTGACCAGCGCGATGGACACTCGGTTCGGCAGGGCCAAGTGGATCGTCGTGGTGGATACGCAAACGGGACAGTCGCAAACGCACGATAATAAGGTGAACCTCAATGCAGTGCAGGGGGCGGGCATTCAAACCGGGCAGAACGTCGGCAATTTGAGTGTGGATGCCGTGATCACCGGCAACGTCGGTCCCAACGCGTTTAAAGTATTGGCCGCGGCGCAAGTACGGGTCTTCCTGGCCTCGGGCCAAACCGTCGAGCAGGTGGTGGCGGCCTTCGAGCGCGGCGAGCTGCGCGAGGTCGAGCAAGCCAATGTAGAGGGGCACTGGATATGAGACCATTTGCCATATTTGTATGGTCGCGGTTGTTCGGCTTCCCGAGAGTTAACCTTTTGCGAGTAGTGTGATATGCGGACCTATCTGGATTGTTTTCCGTGTTTTGTACGACAGGCGCTGGATGCGGCGCGTTTCGCCACCGAGGACGAAGAGGTCCATAAGAAAGTGGTGCGAGATGTGCTTTGCCTGACGGCCGGGATGGACATGCACCAACCCCCGCCTGTGATCGGGCAGCAGGTTCATCGGCTGATCCGGGAGATCACCGGGCAGGAAGATCCCTATCACGAGCAGAAGCGTCGATCCAACGAACTGGCGCTGAGGCTCTACGGGGAGATGGAGCAGGACGTGCAAGAGGCGCCAGATCCGTTGGAAGCCGCCATACGATTGGCGATTGCCGGCAACATCCTGGATTTTGGAATGAACAGCCGGTTGGAACACGCCCATGCGGAAAAGGTGATCGGTGCGGCGCTGCGCGACGAATTCGACAGTACGGAGCTGTCCGCTTTTTCCGCGGCTGTCAACCAGGCCGAGGACATCCTGTACCTGGGCGACAATGCCGGCGAGATTGTTTTCGACCGCGTGCTGATCGAGAAGCTGCCCCACGCCAAAGTGACTTTCGTGGTGAAGGGCTCGCCGGTCATCAATGATGTGACGATGGAGGACGCCGAGGCGGCCGGCTTGATCGATCTGGTGGAGGTCATCACGAATGGGTCCGACGGGCCCGGGACGATTCTGCAAAGCTGCTCGTCCGCGTTTCGCGAGCGATTCCGTCGAGCCGATCTGGTTATTGCAAAGGGTCAGGCCAACTATGAATCGCTCAGTGACATAGACAAGAATGTGTTCTTTATTCTGAAAGCCAAGTGTCCGGTTATCGCCAGAGATCTCGGTTGCGAAATCGGTACTATGATTTTGCGTGGCAGCAAGGTGTCCGGACGGGCATTAGCCGCAGAGGATGACGGAATGGCCCATGCCGAACTGTGACGGAACAGGCCCGCGGGGAGAAGGCCCGATGACTGGACGCGGTTTAGGATACTGCGTGTTGCGGGAATCGGAAACGGAACCCGATCGGCTCGAAGGCCTGGCCGGCATCGATGGCGTTGGCATCGGTGATAGAAACCGTAATGAAGCAAAGCAAGAAAAGGAGGTGATACAGATGCCTTTTGGAAACGGAACAGGTCCCGCCGGCATGGGACCGATGACGGGTAGAGCCGCGGGCTTCTGCGCCGGCTATCCGACGCCGGGTTACAGAAATCCGGGCGCGTTCGGCGGGCGGCGAGCTATGCCCTATGGTGCGCCCATGTATGGGTTTGGCGCCGGGTACCCGGTCGGTCGTGTCGGCTGGTTCGGTCGGTGGATCCGCGGGGGCTTCGGCTTGGGCTGGGGGTTTGGTCGAGGCCGTGGTCGAGGCCGACGTGTCGGCCGGGGCGGATTTGGCTATTGGTAAAGGAGTTCGATAAGCACGGATGTGCAGAAAGGCAGGAAATCATGGCACAAGGAGATGGTCGAGGACGCATGGGCGGCCCGTACGCCGCCGGACCGGGTGGCAATTGTGTTTGTCCCAAGTGTGGACACACGGAATCTCACGCGGCCGGACAGCCGTGTACGCAGAAGAAGTGCCCCAAATGCGGCACGCAGATGACCCGGCAATAGAGTTGGTGAGCAGGGAGATTGGTCATGCCATGTCGTGATGGAATAGAACCCACGGTGCAGGGCCCGGGTGCCCGTTGTGTCCTGGAACGGAACCGGGGAAGAGGAGGTATGAGCAATCTGTATGCGGCCGGGCCGGGCGGAATCTGTATTTGTCCCAGATGCGGGCATCAAGTGGCGCACACGCATGGACAGCCCTGCATACAGAGGAGTTGTCCCAAGTGCGGCGCGCCCATGACAAGACAGTAAGAGTTCATTTGAAAGGAGATTGATTATGCCAGGTGGTGATGGTACAGGTCCCGGCGGCATGGGGCCGATGACAGGTCGAGCGGCGGGTTTCTGCGCCGGTTATCCGACTCCAGGCTATGCAAACCCGGTAGGTGGAAGAGGATACGGGGGTTGGGGTCGTGGTTTCGGACGCGGTTTTGGACGTGGTTTTGGCTGGGGCAGAGCTGGGTACGGCGGGGCCGCATGGGGCGGCTACGCAAACCCGTACGCGGGGTACCCCGCAGCCTATCCGGCCGCCTTCGGTGCCACTGCCGGCCCGGAACAAGAGAAGGAGGCGCTCAAGCAGCAGGCTCAGTACCTCCAGCAGTCTCTTGAGGCCATAGGCAAGCGGATCGAAGAGCTCGAAACGCAGCAAACGCCGTAGTGAAAGACCTTTGTGAGCGAGGACCAGGAAGGGCGAATCGCTCGCTCTTCCTGGTTTCCCCGTTCGGTGCATGCGGTGGATTCCGAGTTCACGAGGGCAAGATGCAACTATAGAGTTGCACGGGGTCGGAACGGCAGTACAGCAACCGGCCATCCATCGTACGGTCGCTTTGAATGGTTGAGGATCGAGAGATGCCCATATTCGAGTACAAGTGCAAGCAGTGTGGACACACCATGGAACTGCTGCAAAGAAGCGGTCGTTCTGCCGCTCCCCGCTGCGAGAAGTGCGGAAGCAAAGCTTTGCAGAAGCTCTTCTCCACGTTTTCGACAGGGCAGAGCACTTCCACGACAAATGGCGGCTCCTGTCCGACGGGTACTTGCCCGCTGGGGTAGGGCAGTAGGTTTGCAAGAACCATAGTGGCCGAGACGAAACCGACGAGCCAGGGAAAGCCGTCCGGTTCCAATGGAGCGCGTCCACAGAATTCACAAGAGGTGTCTATGAAAGTTGCAGTTACATCCACGGGGCCAACGCTAAACGATCAGGTCGAGGCACGGTTCGGACGTTGTCCGTATTTCCTCATCGTCGATACCGATTCGATGCAGTTTGAAGCCCTGGAGAATCCCAATCTCGCTTTGGGTGGCGGTGCCGGAATTCAATCGGCCCAGATGATGGGCGAAAAGGGAGTCAGCCACGTCCTGACGGGCAATTGCGGACCCAACGCGTTTCGGGTGTTCGCCGAGGCAGGAGTCGCTGTTGTCGTTGGTGTCTCCGGGCCTGTCGGCGAAGCGGTGGAGCAGTTCAAGGCCGGAGCATTCGTCTCGGCCGGCGGTGCGAACGTGCAGAGCCACTTCGGTGTGGGCGCCGGCGAGCCCCAGGGGCAAGCGCTGGATGCAGGCCTCGGCAACTCTCCGATGGGCATCCCGACCATGGGGATGGGGGGCGGTCGTGGCATGGGTGGCGGCGGTGGCATGGGCGGCGGTCGTGGCATGGGTGGCGGCGGTGGCATGGGCGGCGGTCGTGGCATGGGCGGCGGCGGTGGCATGGGCGGCGGTCGCGGCATGGGCGGCGGTCGCGGCATGGGCGGCGGTCGTGGCATGGGCGGCGGTCGCGGCATGGGCGGCGGTCGCGGCATGGGCGGTGGCGGGGGCATGGGCCCGGTGGGGCCTGTCGCACCGCAGGAGCAGGACGAATTGCTGAGTCTCAAGCAACAGGCTGAGGCGCTCAAGCAACAGAAGCAGGAAATTGAAACGAGAATGGCCGGCTTGCAAAGCGGTCGAAAAGTCGTGGCTTTCGTTGAAGCTGACAATTGTACCGGCTGTCGCGTCTGTGCCGGGGTCTGCCCGAGCGACGCTATTCGAGTGGACAAACAAGCCATCGTCGATCCGGGTCGATGCACCGCGTGTGCCCTTTGTGTCGCAGCCTGCCCGAACGGTGCGATCATAATGAGGCAACAGGCCGGCGTGTGACCCGTGCCGGATGAAACGACAACCTGGCGGATCGGGCGTTCGCTATCCCACCGTTGGGTTCGTGCCAAAGGCGGAAAGAGCGTTCGTTTCGCCCGGGCGTGCATTGTCGAGAAAACAGAGTCAAGGAGTGAATTATGGAGCAGACGTTTAAGGCCGGCGAAATCGATATCGGCTTTCATCCTGAAGGGTACCGGATCGACAAGACGGCCTCGGCCATGAATCGGTACACCCAATGGAACGTGGTGCCGGGCCAGGGGTGGTGCGATCCCAAACCGGTTTGTTTTGATTCGTTGCCCCAGGAAGGCTGGTTGAAGAAGGACAAGTTCGATTGGGACAAGGTGGACACAGGGGAAGGAGTATCGTTATGAACATCGCCGTTGCCAGCGGCAAAGGGGGCACGGGCAAGACGACCATTGCCACGAATCTCGCCACCGTCATTTCCGGCATGGGCTGGCCCGTTCAGTACCTGGATTGCGATGTGGAGGAACCCAACGGGCACATCTTTCTGCGGCCGAGGATCGAGCAGCGTGACGAGGTCACCGTGGGCGTTCCCGCCGTCGATGCAGAGAAATGCACCGGCTGCGGCCGTTGTGCCGAGTTGTGTCAATATAGTGCCATCACTTGCGTGAAAGGCAAGGTTCTCATATTTGAAGAGTTGTGCCATTCCTGCGGCGGCTGCATGGCCGTCTGCCCCGAAAAGGCCATCGACGAGGTGCCGCGAGCCATCGGCATCGCCGAATTCGGCACATCGAATGGCATGGCGTTCGGACACGGCAAACTCAACATCGGCACCATCCAGACCCCGGCGCTTATCAAGTACGTGAAGCAGCGAGCCGAAGACGACGCGCTCACGATTCTCGACGTTCCGCCCGGGACATCCTGTCCGGTCATCGAGGCGATCCGAAACGTTGACTTCGTCCTGCTGGCCACCGAGCCGACCCCGTTTGGGCTGAACGACCTCGAACTGGCGGTAGGAATGGTGCGGGTTCTGAAACTGCCTTTCGCCGTCGCTATCAACCGCAGCGACATCGGCAATGATGCCGTCGTGCAGTATTGTCAAAAGGAAAAAATCGAGGTGTGGCTCGAGATACCCAACGACCGTAAGATCGCCGAGGCATATTCACGCGGCGAGATGATGGTTGATGCGCTCCCGCAGTACAGGCAGAAGTTCCTGGAACTTCACGAGCGCATTGAAGAGAGGGTAGCAGTTCATTGAAACACGACTCCGAATTCATGGAGCGGATCAACCGCGATCTGGCGGCACGCAAAGCCGCACGCCAGGTGCTCGATGTTCCGGAGAATGCGAGCATCGAGCAGTTGAAGCGCGCCTATCGCGAGGCGGCGATCGCGCATCATCCCGACCACAAGGGCAATTCCGCAGAGGCCAACAGGCGATTCGCCCTGATAAAGTGCGCGTACGAATTGCTGGCGTTTGACAAGCCTTGCAACGAGTTGCTCGAAGATACGGATGCGTTGTCCAACGTGCCCGAAGACGGCAAATACAGGCTCGACAATCGATGGGGCCACTTCTGCTGGTGGCGGGAGAAGTTCTTCGGCTCTGAAAAGAAGAAAGGGCAAAATGAGAATACTTCTTGTATTTAACCGGAACCCCTACGACGGGACCGACGTCACGTGGAATGGGCTCAGGTTGGCCGAGCAATTGCTCCAGGCCGGTTCGCAGGTCAACGTGTTTCTCATGAATGATTCGGTTGATCTGGCCCGGGACGTTACGAAGCCGCCCGATGGGTACTTCGATTTGGGGGACATGCTGAAGACCCTGATCGGCAAGAAGGTTCCGGTGAAAGTCTGCGGCACTTGTAAGGCACGTTGTGGTATACACAAAGGCGAGCCTTACTTTGACGGCGCGCAGGAAGCCAAGATGACGGAATTAGCGCAATGGATACAAGAAGCCGACAAGGTCGTTTCGTTCTAACGAAGAGATAAAGGGAAAGATTGATGCAAGAATTAGTTGTCATAAGCGGTAAGGGCGGTACGGGCAAAACGAGCATTGCCGCCGCGTTTGCCGCGCTGGCGGAGAACGCCGTCCTGGCGGACTGCGACGTCGATGCCGCCGACCTGCACCTGGTGCTTAGTCCCACCGTTCGGCAGCAAACGGACTTCTCCGGCGGCAAACAGGCGGCCATTGATCCGGAAAAGTGCATTGGATGTGGAAAATGTGCGGATATGTGTCGGTTCGGCGCCATCGGGCCCAACGGACCCAGCAACGATACGATCACCAAGACCTACGCCGTCGATCCCGTTTCCTGTGAAGGCTGCAAGGTCTGCGTCGAATTTTGCCCGGTCGGTGCGATTGCCTTCGAGGATGCTATCAATGGGCAGTGGTTCGTATCCGATACGCGTTTTGGGCCGATGGTTCACGCCAGGCTCGGAATCGCAGAGGAAAACAGCGGCAAGCTGGTGACATTGATTCGCCAAAAGGCCAAAGAAGTAGCTGAGCAGCAAGGACGCGAACTGATGATCGTGGACGGTTCCCCCGGAATCGGCTGTCCGGTGATTGCCTCCATCACGGGAGCGAACGTGGTGCTCATCGTGACCGAGCCCACGTTGTCGGGCAAGCACGATCTGGAGCGCGTCGCCTCTCTGGCAGCGAACTTCGGAATCCCGACGCTGGTCTGCATCAATAAGGCGGATGTGAACCCGGAGATGGCTCGTGAGATTGCGGACCGTGCTCGTGAATGTGGCATGAAGGTCGTTGGAGAAATCCCGTATGATGAAGCCTTTACGAAGGCGCAAATCATGAAGGCGACCCTGACGGAATATACCGGTGGGGACATCGCCGAAAGGGTCAAGGCGTTGTGGCGCCAGGTGACGTATGCCCTCGCACGGGGCTGAAAAACAAACGGGCATTGCATCCTCTCGCTTCGATTTCGGGCGGATCGCCGGACGCTACGATCGCTGGTATCAATCCAGGCGTGGCGCGTGGTACGACCGGGTTGAGAAACGGGCGATCGACCGGTTGCTGCCGGATGCAGGCAAGGGCAAGGCACTCCTGGACGTCGGATGTGGGACCGGACATTGGAGCGCGTATTTCGCGCGCAAGGGCTTCGACGTTACGGGCGTCGATATTTCGGAGCAGATGATAGAAGTCGCCCGGGCCAAGGGCATATGCGGCAGTCGTTTTCAGGTGGCCGATGCGCAGAACCTGCCGTTTGCGGACAATCAGTTCGATGTGGCGTCGGCCGTGACCGCGATCGAGTTTGCAACTCATCCGACGCGGCTGCTTGCCGAAATGGCCCGCTGCGTCAAGAAACAGACGGGAACGCTTGTCATCGGCACACTGAACGCCCTGGCGCCCTACAATAAGGCCAGGAGCGCGCAGCGCGGAAATGTGTACGCCTCCGCCCGTCTCACGTCGCCGCAAGAGACTGAGGATTTGTTGAGCCGGTTCGGGCGAGTGGACATGCGGATCGTCGGCTTCGCTTCCGGGAAGGATTGGTTGCTTCCCGTGTCGCCGTTTCTGGAGCGCTTCGGCCGGTTCCTGGACAGTCAACGAGGCGCCTTTATTGCAGCCAGAGTCGAACTATGAGAATCCAGGCACAAGTGAGTATCTACCCTTTAAGAACCGAGGCGCTTGCGCAGCCGGTTGAGGCGTTCTGTCGCAAGCTCCAGCATCCGGGCCTGACGGTGACCACCCAGTCCATGAGCACCCTGATTGTGGGAGAATCGGACGATGTGTTTGAAGCCGTCAGGCAGGCTTTTGCGGCGTTGGCCACAGAGTACGACGTCGTGATGGATTTGAAGGTTTCCAACGCGTGTCCCGATGCGGCGGAGACCAGACACAAAAAGAAGGTGAATGACAGACAATGACACAACCCGCACAAGGTCAACGCGATAGAGATTTGCAAAAACAGATGGAGCTCGAGCAAGCCCAAGTCCGTCAGCGCATGGCGAGCATCAAGCATAAGATACTGGTGCTGTCCGGCAAGGGCGGCGTCGGCAAGAGTACGGTGGCCGTCAATCTGGCGGTTTCTTTGGCGCTGGCGGGCAAACCCACCGGTCTTCTGGACATCGATATTCATGGGCCCAGCGTGCCGAAGATCCTCAACCTCGAAGGTGAAGGGGTCGTACCGGGGCAAGACGGAATGCTGCCGGTGCGAATGGGCGACAATCTCAAGGTCATGTCCATCGGCTTTCTTCTGCCGTCCGGTGACGATGCGGTAATCTGGCGCGGACCGCGCAAGTTTCACACGATCAAGCAGTTCCTCAAAGACGTGGAATGGGGCGATCTCGATTTCCTGATTGTGGATTCGCCGCCGGGAACCGGTGACGAACCGCTGGCCATTGCGCAGCTTCTGGAGGATGCCGACGGGGCGATTGTGGTCACGACGCCGCAGGGCGTGGCGCTTGCCGACGTGCGACGTGGCATTACGTTCTGTCGCAGCGTCAATCTGCCCGTCCTGGGGGTCGTCGAGAACATGAGCGGTTTCGTTTGCCCGAAGTGCGGAGAAAGGACCAACATCTTTCGGTCCGGCGGGGGCGAGAAAATGGCGACCGAGATGAAGGTACCGTTCTTGGGACGGATTCCCATCGATCCGCAGATTGTGGAAGCGTGCGATTCCGGTCAGCCTTATATCCAACAGTTTGCCGACACTGCGACGGCCCGGAGTTTCGCTGAGAGTATTTTGCCGGTAATGGATTTGACGTGATCTTGCAAGCTGATACGAACGCATGTTTTTTAGGAGATTTGTCCCATGCGAATTGCCATTCCAGTTTTTCAGGGGAAATTGAGCCTTCACTTCGGTCATTGCGATCAGTTCGCGTTGGTCGATGTGGACGCTGAGGCAAACCGAATTGTAGAAATCACGATGGATACGGCTCCGTCTCACGAACCCGGTGCTCTGCCGCGCTGGTTGAACGAACAGGACGTGAGGCTGGTGATTGCCGGAGGTATGGGCAACCGGGCGCAGATGCTTTTGGGCGAGAACGGCATCGAAGTATTGGTCGGAGCCCCGTGCGAAAGCGCTGAAGACGTCGTCAACGCGTATTTGCAGGGAACGCTTGAGACAGGGGCCAACATCTGCGATCATTGACCGACTCGCAGGGAAACGAAGGCGGCGGCCGATTCAACCGAAGGAGCAATAAGGGGCAGGAATATGGAGACCCACGCCAACTCATCGGAGAGCAGGGACAGCTCGAGTAGTCAAGGCCGAACCCGTCGCTTCCAGTGGCGCGCCTTTGTATCCGTTGCCACCATGTTGTCGTTTCTGGGAATGTCGGTGACAGGTATCGCCCTTTTCGTGACGCCGCCCGGGCGGATCGCGCACTGGACGGGCTGGACCCTGTCCGGCCTGACGAAGGACCAGTGGGTGGCACAACACATCTGGTTCAGTCTCGTCTTCCTGGTCGGGGCGGTGTTCCATCTTTGTCTGAATTGGAAACCGCTCGTTTCCTACTTCAAGGACCGAGTTCGCAAGACCTTTGCCTTGCGCCTGGAATGGGTGTTGGCCCTGGCCATCTGCGTTCTGGTGTTCTTCGGGACGGTGGGTGAGAAGACTCCGTTTGCGAATGTTCTGGCTCTCAACGAGCGAATCAAGCATAGGTGGGACCGGCCGGAGCAGCGGGCCCCCATTCCCCACGCCGAGTTGATGACACTCAGCGAACTTGCGGAAAAAGTCGACGGTCTGGATGCCGAGACGATGATTCACAACCTTCAGGAAAGCGGGATCGACGTGAGATCGCCTGACGCGGTCGTGGGCGCGTTGGCCGAGCAGAATAGCATGACTCCGAACCGGCTTTATGCCATCGCCACCGGTGGAGGTGGCGGCGGCCGGGGGGGCGGTGCCAACAGGCGTTTCTCTCAGGGCCCCCGTCCGCGCAGCGGTTTTGGGATCGGTCGGCTCACCCTGCAGCAGTACTGTGACCAGGAGGGGTTGGACGTAGAGACTGCCATCGCCAAACTCAAAGAGAACGATGTGGAAGCCAGGCCGAACACGTCGATTCGTGATATGGCCGACGCCTCCGGCCTGCATCCGTCGGTCATAAGAGACATACTCGGGCGGTAAGTGCGCCGTGCGCAGGGCCGGCACGCCAACCCCATTTGCTGAAAGCAGGGACATGATACCGCAACATGGTGAAGTAGGTTTTGCACAATCCCATGGCCAGACAGGTGATCTTCCGGCGCAACTGCATCCGAATTGTATCGTGTGTAGCCCCACCAATCCGAGAGGCTTCGGCCAGGTTTTTGCCCTCAGGTCCGATGACAGCGTCAGAGCGGACCTCGATTTGGACGAAACCTGCGAGGGCTACCAAGGTTGTCCTCACGGAGGCGTCACCTCTGCCCCGCTCGATGGCTCCATGGGCCACTGGCTCTTTGCCCACGGTTTGGCCGGTGTCACCGCCGAACTGAACATCAGGTTCAGATATCCCATCCGGTTAGGAGAACCCGCCACGGCTATCGCACAGCTCAAGCGAGCGGCACATCCACTCTATGTTTTAGAGGCGCGCGTCGTCCAGGACGGTCAGGTCAAAGCCCAGGCGACAGGCAAATTCATTCACAAACCGGAGCCGGTCCAAACAACTGATGGAGACTGTGATGAGTGAGATTCGGGTTACCGTTCTTGTAGAGAACACGGTGTATCGACGCGGTTTGCGCGCCGAGCACGGACTGGCTCTCTGGATTGAAACGAACGATAAGAAAATTCTCTTCGATACCGGCCAGAGCGATCTGTTGCTGCACAACGCCAAGATTCTCGGGATCGACATCGCCGAGGCCGATGCGATTGTCTTGAGCCATGGGCACTACGACCACGTGGGCGGCCTCGATCGCGTGTTGGACCTGGCGCCGAAGGCCCGGCTCTACCTGCACCCGATGGCGCTGGAGCCCAAGTTCAGTTTCTCCAATGGCAGTGCCCGGGAGGCCGGCATCACTTCGGCTCTGCGAGACACATTGCGAGGCCGCATCGAACGCGGCCAAGGAACGTTTACGACAGATAGGACCTCGGTGTTTCCCGGTGTGACGGTGACGGGCCAAATCCCGCGCGTCAGCGATTTTGAAGATACCGGGGGACGATTTTTTCTGGATACGAAAGGCGAAACGCCGGATGAACTTCTGGACGATCAGGCGCTGCTGCTGGACAGCGAACTGGGGCTTGTCGTCGTGCTCGGCTGCGCTCACGCCGGCGTTGTGAACACGCTGGAGCACATTCGGCAGATAGAGCCCGAGAAACACGTTCACGCCGTGTTTGGTGGTATGCATCTGGTCAACGCCAGCCAAACGCGAGTGCAAAAGACAATCGACGCCTTGCGCCGCCTCGATATCGACAAAATAGGCCCGGCCCATTGCACCGGCCAGCCGGCTGCCCGGCAGCTTTGGAATGCCCTGGGCGATCGCTGCTTCCTCTGCTGCGCCGGAACGCAGGTCAGCTTTTAGAGGGCGAAAACCATGCGGTTTTGCGAAGCCGTCGTTTGGGTCTTTGTGGGAGATGTGTTTCATGCCAACGTACGAGTACAAATGCAGTGCTTGTGGGAATACCTTTGAACGATTTCACCGTATGACGGCTGAGCCCGTCAAGACGTGTCCCGATTGTGGCGGCGCGGTTCGGCGACTCATTAGCGGTGGCGCGGGTATTGTGATGAAGGGATCAAATGCCGGGGCTGGTCCGGCCGGCGCGCGGCCCGCCTGCGGCCGCTCTCAGACCTGCTGTGGACGCGATACTCCCTGCGACCGTCGACCCTGCGATTCTTGAGAACGACGGGGACTATGGTCTGAGGCCGAACATGAGCCAGAGAATTGAGAAGTAATATGCATATTGCCGCAAGCTACGCCAGGCTTCGCAAGGAAATTCCCGATCATGTTACTATCGTGCTGGCGGGGAAAACGCGGTCGGTTGAGGAGATTGTAGAGGTCATTGACGCCGGAGTGACCGACCTGGGCGAAAACTACGTCCAGGAAGCCGAGCAGATGCGCTCTCGCCTGGCGCAGAAAGCGGCGACCGTCAGGTGGCATATGATCGGTCATCTGCAAACCAACAAGATCAATAAGGCCATCGCGACCTTCGACGTGGTACAGACTGTCGATTCGATGAAGAAGGCGGTCGCCCTTGACGAACGGGTGGGACGGGCCCGGAAAGAGCCTCTCCCCGTCTTTATCGAGATCAACATTGGCAGCGAGTTTACCAAAGCGGGCATCCGGCCTGACGAGCACGAGCCCTTTGAGCCCTACATGGAACGGCTTGTCACCGAAATGTCCGAACTCAGCCACCTCCGGATAGAGGGCCTGATGACCATGGGTCCGCGCTTCGGTGATCCGGAAAAGAGCAGGCCGTACTTCAAACGTACCAGGAAGTTGTTCGAGAAACTCGCGAACCTGGATCTGTCGAACGTTCGGATGCGCCATCTCTCCATGGGGATGACCAACTCCTATAAGGTGGCTGTCGAAGAAGGCTCCAATATGGTTAGATTGGGGGCGGCCGTGTTCGGCCCGCGCGTGCGATGAGGAAGGGCCCGATGAAAGCATGGGAGGAGCAGGATGGAGTTGCCTTTCTGAGAGATATCGGCGTTCGTCAGGGGGACAAGGTCCTGGACTTTGGCTGCCGCGTCGGCCACTACAGCATCCCTGCGGCGTTTGCCGTGGGGCGTCGGGGCATGGTTTATGCGCTGGACAAAGACTCGGAGCCGCTGGACCAACTGACTGAAAAGGCAAAGGGCCTGGGTTTATCCAACATCAAGACGATGCAAACGCCTGGTCAGATCGATGTTGCTGTGGAGAGCGATACCATAGACGTTGTTCTCTTCTATGATGTGTTGCACTACTTTGCGCTACGCGACCGCAGAAGACTTTACCAGGAGGCGTTTCGCGTTCTCCGGCCGAACGGGCTGCTTTCGGCATATCCAAAGCACACGGCTGAAGACGCGCCGTCGCAACAGTTCAAAGACGTGCATGTGCGAGATGTGGAACAGGAAATTCGGATGTCGGGCTTTGAGTCCGATGGGCAATGGGAGGCGATTCTCAGTCACGACGAAGGCTTGGAACATGGCCGCGTGCTTAACTTCCGAAAACTCAGGGGGGATGTCGAGCCTTTGGGTGAAAACCACAACGTGAAACAGTGACAAGGCAACCTCCGACAACAAAACGATTGGAATGATACGATGTCTTTGCTTGATTGCCTCAAGGGAAATCAATCTATAGAACACCGCCGGGCTGACGGCCTCGGACTGGCGGTCGCCACACTCGAGAGGTTCCCGGGCCGCAGCTTTCGGTTCAAAGGGGTCGGCATGAACGCATCGGGTGTACCGGTCGAAGAGGTCATCCGGTTCATCCAGGAGGAATTGCCCCAGTACTACAACTATACCACGCATGCCAAGACGTATGCGGACAAAAACAAGACACCCCAGGCTCGCCTTGAGATCACCGGGACCATGGGAGTGAGCAAGAGGCTCAATCGCTACAACCCGCTCGATGTGAGCTGTACCATCCGGAGCGAGAAGCCGGACGGTCGCTGATGCGGCTTCCCCTTGCCCGGAATCGCTCCCCGTGTGGCAATCGACAGCGGGCACGAACAGATCGACCGTGCCCAATTCTCCGCAGGAAACCGGATCGTTGTCGGGTGCGAAGGCCGACGTGCGACCATGACGCTGCGGTAGATACCAACGAAGTGTATTTCGACAGTGACGGGCGCACGGAAGAATGAATGAAGATTCAATTTCGGCGACCGGTCAAAATGAAAATAACAAGAAACCAAGATTAACTCATCTAAACGGAACGATGTGACAATGTCTGAGCAACCCAAGCAGTATATCTACGGCCCCGTTCCGTCCCGACGTCTGGGACGTTCGCTCGGGGTAGATTTGGTCCCCTTTAAGGTGTGCACGTACGATTGCATCTACTGCCAGCTTGGCAGGACCACGAACAAGACAATGGAACGCAAAGAATGGGTTCCTTTCGAACCAGTGCTTACCCAACTCAAGGCCAAACTGGACCTTGAGCCGGATTACATAACATTGGCCGGTTCCGGTGAGCCAACCCTTTACTCCAAAATGCGCGAGCTGATCATCCGGATCAAAGAGTTCACCGATATTCCTGTGGTCGTTCTCACGAACGGTTCGTTGCTGTGGATCCCTGAAGTGCGAGAGGCTCTTCTGCCCGCCGACCTAATTGTTCCCTCTCTTGACGCCGGAAGCAGTGAGTTGTTTCGATACGTTAACCGGCCGCATGCCGATATCGAATTCGGCAAGATGTTGGAAGGTTTGGTCAAGTTCCGAGACCAGTACTCGGGACAATACTGGCTGGAGGTGTTTCTTCTCGGTGGGGTCACCACGGTTGAGGCCCAGCTCAATATGCTGTCTCACTGCATCAAACAGATCGGACCGGACAAAGTGCAACTCAATACGGTGACGCGGCCGCCGGTGGAGCAGTACGCGGAAGCCGTTCCTCGCGAACGACTCGAGCAAATCGCGCACCAATTGGACGACAAAGCCGAAGTGATCGCGGCCTACTCTCACGAAGAAGCGACCGACAGCTTCCGGTCAGACAGTAAGGGCATTGTGAACCTCTTGAAGCGAAGGCCTTGCTCGCTGCAAGACATTGCTGCCGGCCTCGGTTTACGCCCGAATGAGGTGGTTAAACAAGTGACGCATCTCGCGTCTGAAGGCACGATCAGGGTCAGGGAACAAAACGGGGCGCTCTACTACGAGACGGTATTGTGAGTTGTTTTGCGGCGCGGCCTGTCACACTCTTACTCTGCCTTTTATCGAATCAGAGGGTTCAGACAGCATGCTCCAATGACGGTGTTTACTTCCGGGCTTTCGGATGGACGGTTGCTCCACCGCGGGCCGGGGTTCGATGACGCCGAAACGGGCGCGCATGACATAACATCTTCACAAGCCTGCATGATCCCATTGCGAGCGGGAAAGGGACTTTGCCAGGGCTGTATGCTATGGCTGAGCTTGGCGAGTTGCTGGACAACGGAGCATGGCCCACTATGCCAAGTTGACGTCCGTTTGAGGCACCGTTGCCCGGATCTTCTGACCCCTGTTTCTCGTTGAAGAGCGCCGATCTCTTGTAGAGAAGCGACGGTCTAATTGCGAATCCAGTTGCGGCGATGTGGTCTCGTCGCCGCTTGACAGGCACATGTGGTCCTGTGATGCGATGATGTCACAAATGCATGCTGCCTTTTTCCAGCCGGGCGCTCCTTGCCAGGGGGGCATGTATCTGATTCCAAAGCAACAGCACTGCCATCGGGCATTCGGGAAGCACTCGCCAACCGATTCAACAAGGCCGAGGCATTTGTCTGAGACGATTCGCTAAACGCCTTTCCGTCCGCGTTTCTCCGAGATTACTATGTCGCTCCGCCGTTGCGGTGGGGTCACCTTCAGGAATGTGATCCTGCTCGATCGGACTTTGCCTTTCACGATGGTCTTGTATGGCGCATGAAGCTTGAAGTCCACGTCCCACGCCTTGGGCCACGCGGGAAGCAGTCTGATTTTACCCTTTTCGCCGGGAAGGGCGTGCGTTTGCATCACCATCTCCTGCATGCCGATCATGCCGGCCCCGCCCCAGTTGTGGTCTGGCGCCCAGTCGATGGTATGGGGCCAGAAGGCGGGGAAGCGGTAGGGGCCATTGTCCATCTTCCTGGCATTGAGCTTCTGTGCCAGTTCTGTCTCACCGAGCCTTGGCGCATGGATATTGGCCTGTTCCCAGGCAATGGTCTTGTATCGATCATCGCCTGTGGCCAAAGAGGTCCGCTTCATGAGATCCAGATCGTTCAGACCGAGACCGTACAGCTCATAGGGAAAGAGCGGGAACATCTCCGGACAGTGCCAACTGTTGTGCTCGTAGTTCTCAGACGGTTTCAGGTAGGGTCCACCGAACCTGTCGTTGTGGCCTTTGGGCATCTCCGGCAGGCGATCAAGCAGGGTTTGCCAGCGTTCCTTTTTGGCAGCAGGCATGTACCTCTCAGGCAGATTGGTCAGTTCACTCAAAACGCGCCGCAGTCCTGCGATAATACTGGTAGGATTCATCGACTTCGGATGATGCTCGAGCGTATTCGCCGGATAGATGACCAGTTTGCCATGCTCATCCAGTTCCTTGCCAGTGAGCTGTTTACATCGATAACGATAGTGTTCGTCGTAGAAGATGACCGCCTGCTCGATGAACGGCAGATACGGGGAAAGGTCGAGGCCGGTGAACTGGTGATACCGCAGCATGAGCCAGGCATATTCCAACTGCGCCTCGTAGACCATGCCGCCTGCCGAGTGGTTCTGCACGCCGACTTCATATTCCTTTGGCCTGGGACGTCTGCCGCCTTCAAAGAAGCCATACTGGCAGGCACCCGGCAAACAGGTGATGGCCGATTGTTCCTCGAAACAACAGCCGTCGTGGTTCCAGTAATGCCGCACCCGGGCCATGGTGTTGGGCAAGCCGTTGAGATAGAAACGGAAGGCCGTGGGAAAGAAATCGAAGTCGCCACTCTTCAGGAGCGGCCAGACCATCATACGCTGGTTCTGGGCGGTGAAGGCCGCGCCCCACTGGCGATGGTCAGGTGTATAGCCGGGGCCTTTCTTGCCATTGACAAAGAGGGGATCGAAGGTGAACAGCCCGCCGTTGAACAGGGTCGGTTCGCGCCCGCTGACATTGCTGGCCAGCATGTAGCGGAAGAGCTGGTAATTGCGGCCTAAGCGCCAGCCAACGTCCTGTTCACCACGGCCTGAGTTGATGACCAGGTGGCTCCGGCTCCAGAAATCGGACCACCACCTTTGATTCTCGTTCCAGGCCTTCGCATCATCTTGCGGCGGCAGATCAATCAGCTCCTGCAGCGCCGCATCCCAGTCATCTTGTTTTTCAACCTGGTCGATATGCAGACACGCGCGAATACGATGCGACCTTGCCGTCTCGGTGACGTATTTCCAGCCCGTGAACGGTGTTTCAGCATAGGTCCCGTTTGTTTGGTCTGTCAGGGCAAAGTCGTCGCCCACAAGCGCCCCGCCCCAAACGAGGTTTTTCAGCGGATTGACCAGTTTATCGCGAACCGGTTCGAGACCCTGCTGCTTAACTTGAAAATCGAAGCAGTCTCTTGAGTTATCCACCCGATGATGGAAGCGAACGAGCTTATCGTCGGCGCGAATCACGTCCTTGTAGAGAAACACCTTTCCCGGATAGGCGTCGTAGTTGATCATACACATGGCCCGGCGATCGTGTTTGCTCCTGTCGTTGGGCAGTTCGATATCTTCTGTCCGCCACGATTCATACGTGGCCTCCGCCGTGACGGGCTTGTCTGACTCGACGTCCAGGTGGACAATCGGCCGGGCAACCTCGACCCAGACCTTGATTGCCAGGGGCGTACCATCAGGAAATTGGCCGTTGACTGACACAACTCCCTCGCGAAGTGTCAGTTCCTGGCGAAACGTGCCTGTTTCAAAGGGATTCGGCGTGAGCTTCATTCGAATCCGACCGGGTTTTAACAAGGCACCGTTCTCATCCCGATACCCAGCCCGTCCCATGTAGACCCGCAGTTCATCATTCTCCACCCAGACATTCAGACCGATATCGCCGCCGCTGCACGGCATGGACTCGGCAGAATTTCTGCTCTGAGTCGTCCATACCACGTTGTACTGTTCCAACCAGGCAAGATTACCCGATTTGACCGTCTCTTCTGCAAGACACAACGCACCGCCGACAACAAGAAAACACATCAGAATGAGTCTCTGCAACACTTCGACTTTCATTTGCAGTTCTCTCCTTGCTGATACTTAAGTCCAGTTTCACCACATATATTCTCTCTGAGGTTCACTTAATATTTGTTTTTCATTGGCGTCAACGTAACCGGGCCCAAAAGGCCTGATGGTGTCAGCGGCCATTTTGACGCGTCGAATGTTTTGTAGCGATGGTTGACGAAATTAATATCGTGAAAGATTTGCCATGGAATTTTACGTGTATCAAGATCCCGGATCCGGTTGGCAGACAAGTTGGTGACTTCAATCTCCAGCAGGTTACGACCTGTCTTGAGATACTTGCCTACAGCCTCGCAGTAAGGAATACTGTAGAGTGCGGCAGCTTCTTTGCCATTAATAAACACTCGAGCACTTTCGCGCAGGTCGCCCAGATCAATAACCCAGTTGTCAGCGGATGTGGTGATATCAATCTCAATGGAATATCTGGCTGTGCCGGCAAACCGCCGGGCTTGGTCATCGCCAATTTCAGTCCAGGATCTTAGTTCAGTTGCCAAAATATCAGCGGGCAGTTCCGGGCCTCCATCTATGAATTCAATTTTCCATGTGCCCTTGACGGTGAATGGTTCACCAACCTCGGTGAGTACCGGCCACTTATTGCCTGCAATGTTTCGCTCATCAAACGTACGGAGAATCCGTGTTTCGCCGGGCTTTAGCTGCAAATACAGATAGTCTCCACGTTGAGTGGCAACGCCGCTTTGGGCTGAACGCGGATCCATTATTACAGCGCTGGCAAAAGCAGCTCCGAGTTTAACCCAACCGTCAACCGGTTTGGCTGACATATTAGCAATGAAATACTGGTATCCGCTTTGATGCCTGCGGCGGATAAAGTCAAGCCCCTGATCGACCATCGGTTCGCGTATGACCTTTGTTTTTGCCAAAGCCTCTTTTAATGCAGCACCTTTGACCACCAGCTTTTCCCGGCCCTGCAGTAACCGTTTCAGTTCATCCCGGCGATCCTGCAGTTTATTAAATCCGGGGACATCGGCAGGCAAACTATCGGCAAATAGTACCGACTGACCGCCGGCGCCCAGGGCAAGGAGTTTATCCAAGGTTGCCAGCGGCATGTGCATCGTCTGTGGCACTACAATCGCCTTGTACGCTTTGCTTTGACCGGCGAGCAATTGGCGGTCAGAAATAAAATCAAAACCAAAACCTTCTGCTTTGAGCTGCATTGCAGCCTTCCCGCAAAACGACCCGGTAAGCCATTGGGGATGATGAACCGTCAGCATTTGCTGCATGCCACTGGCGTTATGCCAGATGTCGTAAATCGGCCAGTAGAGAGCCACATCATTATCCGGCGCACCCGATTGCAGGATGGATTGGCAGCGAGTGATATAGGCATTGAGCAACGGAGCATCACGCCAGATGGCATTGCGTGGATTGTACTCAAATGATGCATAAAAGAGCCAGCCCGGCCAGGGGGCGTCCTTGGGGCTGTAGCAGGTGCCGTGAAAAAAGATGTGGTTGATACCGTTCAGGAAAAGCTGGTCAATTTCGGGTTTGGCCTGAGAAAGGGCAGTGCGAAAATGATTGCGAATCCACGTGCAGGTCTCGGCTCCGACAAGCGGTTTGCCGGTAACATGAGCCGCTGACGATGCCATACGGTTTATCAGCGGACGGGGGAAGTTCTTGCCGTCGACATTGTTATTCTCGCGGCGAATGCCCGGGATATTGAATACGGATGCACCGAATATTTCGGTTTCCGGTATTCCACATGCTCCATACAGATCAAGCAGGTTGGATGGCGAGCCATGGGCCTGATTTCTTGTCGTGCAGCCCTTGAATTTAGACCATTGCACCCATGTCTTCAAGTAGTCAAGATGCAGATCTGAAAGCGTTTGGCGATAATCAGATTTGATCCGGGCAACAGTATCGGCATCGCCTTTGCCAAAGAGTTCTGGCAGGTGCTCCATCAGGTCGTACCCGCGACGCTTTTCAAATTCGCAGGGGAGTTCTTTACACCAATTTCCCATAAATTCATAAGAATCATGATACATGGCGCGGGGCATTACAGCATCATCACCACCAAAGGGCTTGTCGAAGTGTTCCAAGTAAAAGGCCATCGCCCTTGCTGAAAAGGGGTTGATTGCCTTGCCTTCGTTGCCCGGGGCTGCACGTTTTACTTTGCGACCGGAAAACCTCTGTGATATTTTGCCATTTTTGTACACAACCGTGGCATCACAGTTATCATCGGTAATCATCGGTCCGCCAAATGGCCATCCGGTTCCGGTGGTCATATCCACCCACATGCCCAGACGTTTTGCTTCTTTGCAGGCGTAGCTCACCATCTTCACAAACTCAGGGCTTAGGTGCTGGATGTATTTGTCCTCATACCCTTTGGCACCGTAGATCGGAACAATGGCTGCGCCCCCCATACCGGCCTGACGCATCATCTCCAGGTTCCATGTAATGTTCTCCTTGTCAACGGCACTGCCCATCCACCACCAATAACAACCAGGACGGTTCTCGACGTTGGGCTTGGGCCAGGCAAGATCATCATTGATCACTACATCCTTGCCTAAGGCATTTTCGCCGGAATAGCAAACCGCACTGCTGATCGCCAGCACACCCCACACAATCCACCTTCGAAGACCATGTACTTTCATTTCTCTATTCCTTGCTCAAATCATATTTTTGTTCAAGCTCACTTTTAGCATCTTGTCATTCGCCCTCCATCAGGAAGAGGATGGAATCGGATCCCCAGTGCCAGGCGCCAAAGGGCATGATGACATCCGCACGTCCGTTGCCGTCCAGGTCGATTTGACGCCGGACACCTTCGTGGCCGCCGGGCATGGCGTGACTCCAACTGCCGCCGTTGTGCTCGTCGCTCCAGGTCCGCCTGGAGGGGCTGGGCAGAAAGCTGATGGCGTACAGCCGCGTTCCGTTGCCATCCCATACGCTGAACATGCCGTCGACGTTGGCGCCGAGGCCGAACGCGAGAATCTCGTCGTCACCGTCGCCGTCCCAGTCGCCCTTCGAAAGCAACGACGCGGGCACGGGCCGCCTCCACACCAGCTTGCCCGCTCCGTCGAACAGGTAGATGTTGCGACCCTTCTCGCAGAAGGCAAGCTCCAGCCCCTTGTTTGTCTTGTCGAAGTTGCCCAGGGCGATGTTCTGCGCGTGGGACACGCCCTGTTTGCGATAGTCGATCTTAGCCTTGATCTTGCCGGTGAGTGGTTCGACCACGTAGATGGGCCCCTTGGCCGCACCGCAGCCCTCGTGGTCGTAGATCACCTCGATGTTCCCGTCGCCGTCCACGTCGCCGTAGTCGACAAAGTCGCTGTGATGCCGCTGCGTACGGTCTGCCCAAAGCACCGTCCCGTCGCCGCGCAGACCCATGGTCAGTTTCTGCCAATTGGCAAAGATCTCGTCGAGCCCGTCTCCGTCGACGTCGCAGCGCATGATCTCGTGGGCGTAGTCCGCGCCGCTGCTCAACTTCGTGTCATGCGTCCATTGCTTGTTGCCCATGTGATCGTAACAACGGAGGATGCCCCCATCGCGCACGACCACCGCCTGGGTCTTGCTGTCGAGAAAATGGCCAACGATGACATCCCCCTGGCCGTTACCATGATTCTTGATCGCACCGTCGCCGTAAGCGGAACACCATTCCGTCTCGCCGGTATCGGCACGAATGCACGATAGCTTTCCGCAACGGTCATGCCGGCTGGCATAGAGAACCGAAAAACGGCCCTTCCCATGCAGATCGAACACCGGCAGGCGTGTCTCGTCCCCGAACAGCGCGCCCAGCGGCTCGCTTTCCCAGACCACCGGGCCGTCGTCGTAGCGCAGGCGTTCGATCCGTGTACCTCTATGCTCGGACCGGCAGCGGAAGATATCCAGCGTGCCGTCTCCGTCGATGTCCTTGACCTCTGAGAGGATCGGGTGAAACGCCATGCCCTGCACGCCTTCATAGCCCTTCATCGGCCAGGCCTTCTTGACGCCGGGCACTTTGGACCAATCCTTGATCTTGTGCATATTGACACGAACGATATCACCCCATTGATCCTTGCTCACCTCAAACTCGCCTTCAGGCAGAAGGTGCATATTCCGCGTGGAGTTCTCATTTGCCTTTTTGATCTCCCCAAACGGATTGTACTGCTGGGCACAGAGTGGCTCTGGCGCGAGACTACAAACCAGCGCAAACGTAATAACGCAGATACCTATTTTCATGTTTTCTCCACATCTAATCGTAGAACAGGAAGCCCGGTGTCTGATAGATTACCTTGTTTCGTTTGATCTTGCCGTTTTTATCGCGATCGATAATCGGGTTTTGTCGCCAGTTGTAGACCGCGCTGCCGCGCATGACGGGCAGGTCGAGCATCAGATGGGACATAAACAGCGGCACACCATTGTTGTGTTTGCCGTTCCAGTTGTTGCTGTAGAAATTGGTCTTTTCATCCCAGTTGTTCAGGAAGGTCGTGAACGTCATGGCCGTGTACTTGTCGATCTCGTCGCCGCGGTATCCATCGGGAAACTGTCTGCGTGCTTCGGCCAAGGACCACGTCTGGTTAAACGATGTACAGCCCCGACCGGCAAAGCCTGCCTTGTCAGTCGCGAAACTCAACGTGTAATCAATGAGCTTCTTGTGGTCCGGGATGGGCCAGTCATGGCTGCAGTACGTCACCAGCATCTTCATGTTTCCGTCCGGACTTCCTTTGGCACCCCAGTGCCCGTCAACGAACTGTGCATCGATCATCTCGTGGAGCATCTGGATGATCTCGTCGTTTTGGTCTTTGCCTGTGGCTCGCAGGATTTCGCAATGACTCTTCATCTCCTTTCCCATAAAATTACAGGCGGCATAGGCATTGGTCGCCCATGGCTTGGCATTAAAGCACTTGATGGCTGCCTCCCTGGTCGGCATCGGATCGCGGCCATGCAATCCTCCCGGCGGCAAGGTATAGCGATCGGCCATAAAGACCCGATTGCGAAGCTGCCAGTCATAGCTGTGGCTGAGATAGCGCATGTTTCCCTTGTCAGTTGGGGAATGTTTGAAGAGCCAGCGGTCCTTTTCACAGCGCGTCGCTTCAAAGAAGCTCCAAGACCGCCTTAGTCGAGCGGCCATCTCGCTGAAGATATCCTCGCAGCCAACCCGGCCGGTGAAGGGCGAAACCGGTACAGCCGTCTTCTCTAAGGGGAAGACCTTTCTGACCTCAGGATCGAAGTAATACACGAGTGTGCGCGGCCACTGGTCGGCGGGAATGACGATGTGCGCCTGGCCCGCATGATCCAGCGTGTTGTTCTTCCACACGACCTGGCAGGCCGGATCCTTCTTCCACGACGAGGTCACCACCACCGGATAGCGGTCGATCGACCTGGTACGCAATACGCAATCCTCAATCCGCAGGTCCACGAATCGCGTTGACTTCTTGTCCCCGAGCACCTGGCAGATTATTCCGCCGTTGGTGGTCTTGCCCTCAAAGCGATACATCCCACGGACGTCGCGAATCTCCAGGCTGTTCAGGCGGATGTGCTTCACGTCGCCGGCATCTTCGGCAGTGATGTACACGGCTCGGCGGATGGTCCGCCCTTCATCATCCCAGCCTCCGCCGTCGGTATTGGTGACCGTCAGGTTGCGGAGTTCCCAGAAGGACTGGTTATGCAAACGGATCGTGTTCTCGACCTTGCCCTCACCGGCCACGATGGGATCGGCCCCGTGACCGTAGCGGTCGATCGCGATCGGCATGCCCTCGGCGCCACAACCTTTCGGATGCAACCAGCCGGTGAACACGCAGTCGGCCTTTAGCAATACCTTGTCGCCGGGCGCAAGGGTCATTGCATTGACTGGTTCCAGGGTCTTCCAAGCCTTTTCCGGCGCGTTGCCGGGATTGTCGTTATCGCCACCCTCAGCGTCAACATAATAGGTGGTATCTCCCGCCGAGATGGCCCGAACGGTCAGGTCCGCAGCATCATCGGCTCCTGCATCACAATACACACAACTGACGACAAACACACTTACAACGATCCACCTTTGCAGCACTTTCACACTCATTCATCTACTTTCTTTGCATTCTTTATGCTGGCGGATGTATCCTTGGCGAACGCCAGGCCGATATCCGACGCGCCCGTCGCCGCCGTCTTGGTCACCACCCCATGAGCAGCATCCCGATGAAGTATGCCGCCAGGATGATTCAAATCACATATTCAAGTGCGAGAAGCACATTCCTTCATCCTCCCAGGGAGACCAGCCCCACCAGCAATAGAATCACGCCAACCGCTGCCGCGCATGAAATGGCGAACCCGACGGTATCGGTGCGGGTCCATTTGTTGAACTCCCAGTCCGATCCGGGGCCGAACAGGTTGCGGTGGGCAAAGCGGTGCGGTTCCGCGTATGACAATGCCAACTGGCGCTTGTCTTGCTCCGGATCGGTTTCCACCGGGGTCTTCATTTTCACGAAGAAGCGGTCGAGCATGGTCTTGTCGTCGCGGCGCGTCAGCAGCGACACCCCAATCAGGATCAGGAACGGCACGATCGTCCGGATCAAGATGCGAATGGTTTCGTTGAGTGCGTAGGGATTCTTGCTGAGGTCACAGCCCATCTTGTCGAGCAGGACCAGTTCGAGACTCAGCATCCCGCTGCCCTGCTTTTGCCCGTCGCCGTTCACCTTGATGCCCTTGGTCCAGAAGATCGAGCGACTCGGTTGACTGTAGCTTCGCGAGTACGTTTCGCCCACTTTGATCACTGCCGGTTTCTCGCCGGCCTTGTTTCCATTCCATTTGCGGATTGCTTCCGCACGCTCCTCAACATCCATCTCTGTCGCAGTGTATTCGCGCGTGATCTCGTGCGCGTTCGTCGTTTTCAGCAGCGCTGCGTTCGTCCGCAGCGACGGAACGAGATTGGGCAGCGTCATGGGCAGCAGGAAAAAGACCACCATCGTCACGAGCATCGAGGACCAGGCGGCGGGTCGCGTCGCACGCCGCCATTTCATCCCCACCCAGAACGCCGCCGCGACCATCACGTTCAGCTCCCACCATAGCTTGAGCTGCTGCAGAATCGTGTCGAACTGCGTGGCAATCAGCGCTCCGCCGATCACCACCAGCGCGCCAACCACACGGCCGACCGTTACGTAGTGATGCTCTGATTTCCCGGTGACGAGCGGCCGGTAGATATTGTGTGTCAGCAAACTCGAGCCGGTAATCATCAGGCAGTCCGCCGTGCTCATCAGCGCCGCCATCAGGCAGGCAATCATCAGGCCGACCAGCCCCATATTCAGCGGGCCGAGAAGATCGAGCGTGGCATAGCCCCAGACCATGTCGGGATTGTTCACCTTCCCGTGATAGAGCACCACGGCCATGAGGGCGAAGAACCCCCAAAGCACGGTGCAGACGCGTTTCATGTAACTGCCGGCCACAAACCCGAATCGGCACTCGTACTCGCCTTTCGCCGAACCGGTGGCAATCAGCGAGTTCGGCTGAATCACCACGTTGATCGTGATCATCAGCGTCAATGCCGCGATGTAATACCAGGTGAAGTCCTGCGTCACCGGCGAGCCGAAGATCTCGAAATACGACTGTGGCAAGCGCCCATGCATGACCTCCATCGCCCCCATGAAGCCCTGCCCGCCAAACTCCGCAGTGATCTTCGTCCAGGCAAAGGGAAACAACATCAACGTCAGGATAATGATGAAGATCCCCTGCAGGGTGTCCGTGAGAAACGCCGCCTCCAGTCCGCCGGCCACGGCATAGAGCATCACCACCACGCACACCATCCAGATCAGGACATTCGGGTTCAGATGAAAGAACATCTTCCTCGGCTTCTCGATACGCAGTTGCTCGAGCTCCGCTCGTTCAGACTCGGTGAGCGAATGGACCTCCTTCGATTCCAGCGTACCCCAGCGCAGAGCCTGCGCGTATTCAGCCTTCTCCTCGACGCTGTATTGCTCCACCGCCTTGGGCGTCAGCGCCACCACGGTCTTCGTCATCGCGGCGAAGCCGACCGAGATGACCGTCATCATGCCGATCACACCGATGATCGCGTAGAGTCCCGCCATCCGTTTCGAGCCATAGCGTTCCTCGAAGAAGTCGCCCAGCGAGATCAGGCGCAGCCGGCGCATCCATGGCATGACCATCCAGTACATGGGCGTGGCGAACAGGTAGAGCAGCGAGCTCCACACACCGGCGATCCCGTTGCTGAACGTGGTCGTCGTTACCCCCACCGCGTTGTCCGCCGAGGTCCCCTGACCGAAGGAGGCAAAGGTCTGGATGAACTTCCCGAACTTGCGCCCCGCCAGGAAATAGTCCGCCTGGTTCTTGATGCGCCGCGACGCCCACACCCCGATCGCAATGACCACTGCGAAGTAAGCAATAATGACCACAATATCAATGCCTGCCAAACCGAACATATGTATCTCCTGTTAGTAAACACCTGCCTCTTTGGCAGCATCAATCATGGCTTTGACATTTTCCAGCGGAGTCTCTTTTTCCAGAAAATCAGAGGTCGAGAAAATATAATGCCCGCCCGGTTTCCCGGTTTGCATAATGGCGTGGGTCCTCGCGGCAACCTCCTGAGGCGAAGCCGTCTTGAGAAAATGGATCTGATCCAGGTTGCCCAAAAGACACATCGTTTCGCCAAAGAAGCTCTTGGCATCCTGCAGGGTACTATCCCCGACCGGGTCTTGCGAAACCGTTTCCCATACGGTAAAGCCCATTCGCTTGTAGTTCGGGTATAGTTTTCGGGCCACGCCGCAATTATGATAGATCGTATACGCGCCGTGGGAATGAATCGCGTCGATAACGGGCTTTTCGTAGGGCTCGACATGTTCGGAAAAATAGTCGGAACTGAACATGGCTCCGTTGGCGATGTTGCCTTGAATCCCTACACACTCGACATCCGTCTGGGCCAGGTGAGCGTTATAAACAACCATCTGCCCGGATAGTTTTGTCAGCAGGGCATGGTAGAGATCCGGGATATCAAACGTATCCATGATCAATGATTCAATATTGCGGTACTCGCTGACCATGTTGAACACGCTGCACCAACCCCATGGGGCGGCAATTCCATCTTTCCCCAGGGCTTTGCGCCATTGGGCGGTGACCGTGTTCATTTCGGTGATGGTCTCCGCGTCAATCTCCGGCATGTACTCGATGAATGCCTCAATGTCCTCCTTCTCCTTGAGAAAATACTCCTGTGTCGAGAGATGCACGCCCGCCGACGCAGCTCCGGCATAGGGACCGACCTGAACCTGCGTGAGCGTGCGACTCGGTGTTTCGATGGATCGCTTCACAAAAAGCAGTCCGTCCCGGACATCCCTCTCTTCGCGCAGCTCCCAGTTTGCAAAACTCTTCCGCAGGAAGTGGGGATGCTCGAAGTCACGCGGCTTGGCGATCAGGTCAAACTTTAGCTCCCTTGCCAGCTCGACGGCATCATAGACGCGGTGTACTTCCTTTTTCTGCGGATAGTAACAGGAGAGATACTCATCCTGCACGAACGGGCTGACCGGCACACGATCCGGCAATTGACCGGATAGTACAAGTTGTAGCCGCTCTCTTGGACTGACCGACATTATAAACGCTCCTTCCCCGGTTTCTCGTTTGATTGCTCCCTCACCGGGGCCAATACAATGACATCGGCTGTGGGGTGACGCTTGCCCAAGGGGTAAACCTTGATCTGCGTGACCCCGATGGGCAGCGTGACAACGCCGGCCTCCTCCCAGGTGTATTCCCCTTGCGCCGGACCTTCGCCTTGGTGTGTGGTCTTCAGGCGTTTGCCGTTGATATCGACTGCCAGCGCGCGGTCCTGGTGGGCTCCGCCCTTGAGCGCGCGTACCGAAACCGTGAGTTTTTGAGCTGCATCCAGCTTGATCCTGGCCAACAGCGGGGCGGTCTCTCCCGGCTTCGGCGGCGACATATAACCCGAGCCTTCAAAGCCGGGGTATTTTGTGCCGGGCTGCCAGCCTTCGCCTTCCATCCACTCGGCTTCAATCCGGAAGCCGCCGCTGATGGTGTTTTCGAACTTTGTCACCCAGTCAGCCGCTCCTGTTTTCCGGGCTATCCATTTCCGTTGTTTGGCCAGATCCGCCTTGAACTCGCCAAGTCCGTTTTTCCAGGTTACGCGGAAACTCGCCCTGGTGTAGCAGGCCTGTCCCAGGTCGTGCAATGTCTGATAGATCTGTACCGACTCCTCCATTTTCTTTAAAAACGCATCGGCCTGTTCGCCGGCATATTCACCTTTCAGCAGCATACAGGCCTTGAGGATTGCGGCATCCTCCTTGGCCATGAGTGCCTCGGTGGCCAGTTTGAAAATCCGTGAGTCGGTCACAAAACGCTGCAGCTCGACCTTATGAGGCGATTCGCCGGCGGCTTTAATCGCTTTCTCGGCAAGCTCCAGTGCTTCGCAGGCCAGGTCGTTCAGCAGGCGGATCACCTTGTCCGGGGTCAGGCAGGCCTCGACCTTCTCGCCTTTTTCCAGATACCCGGCGTATTGTGATACCGGCATGCACTTGCGCTGCTCCAGGTCTTTCACCTGCATATGCTCTTTGTAGGAATAGAACTCTTTGAACATCGGCAATGTCTTACCGGCGACCGGCAGGTTGTACTTTGCCTTGTACCGCTCAAAGAAGTAGTTGTCAAAAGGCCGGGGGTAGAAGCGCTGATGCGCTCTGCCAGCCTCGCGGTGCAAAGTGTAAGGCGTTTCGTCCAGGCTTTTGTTGTAGTCGAGAATCTGGTCGACATTCTGCTGCATCAGTACGACGGAAGACCACCAGTTTGCCACACGGGTGGCGTTGAGGTTGATCAGTCCCGGTCCGATGGAACCGGACAGCTCATACCACCGGGCCATCAACTCTCCCACTTCTCGGGAAGCGAACCGATCCCTGTAGTATTGGTTCCAGTACGCTCTTTCCTCCTCCGGGGCGCGCTCTGTTTTCCACATGTAGCGCCCGGCAACGGCATAAAACGGCGCGTCACGATCAATATAGAGAAGCGGCGGCGAGACCCTGTCATGCGTGTTCGGCCAGTGCCAGAATGACTGCCCCCAGAACTCGACGCCACTGACGAACCCGAGCGACTTCCAGTGTTTCGCCATCTCCCGTACAAAAAGCGGATTGGCCCAGCGCAACGGCGTCAGGTCCTCTGCCGGCCCATGGGCAGCATTAATGATGTGGCCGGCGGTCAGCCCTTCCCACTTCATGTGCCGGATATCCGGGTAGGGTGAGGTCAAGGTCTCGTCATTCTGCTTCAGCTCGGAATAGACGTTGTCATACAGGGACTTGAGCTGGTCCCTGAAATCGTGGTTCAGGGTCCAGTCGCGAATCACAATATCGGGGTTCTTGTCGCTGTCTTTGGCGGCCTTGAAGATCACGTCACGGAACCATTCGAGCTGATGTTTGGAGTGGATAGATTCTCCCGGACAGGCGTAAAGCCCGACCGACGGGAACTCCTCAAAATAGCGGGAGAGGGCGTAATAGGTGTACTCCCGCAGCAACAGCGTCGGAGTCGTCGGATTGGTTCTGATTTTGTGAGCGTTTGCGAAGGTGTGGGACACATGGATGTTGTAGAAGTGCAACAGCACCTGGATATTGCGCTTTTCGCACTCGGTGGTGAACCAGCGGAAATGATTCTGGTTCGCCTTGATCTGCTCGGCCGACGCATCGGATGCGGCCTCGGGATAGTCCGGCATCTCCACTATGTAGGGGAAGATATGCCCGGCCCACACAAAAATCGTATTCATCCTGGCATCCGCAAACGTATCCAGCGTTCGCGTCATGAATTCCTTGTCGTAGAACCAGGGATAGACGTCGGGCATCAGTTTTGACTTATATCCCCCCCCCATGAGACACAGCGTTGTGCCGCGTATCTTGAAGTCAGGGATCTCGATCTCTCCGGGCTGGTAGTCACCCTGAACAACCGCCTGGGCACCGTACAAAGCACCCGCCGATGTCTGATGCTCCACGACGAGCTTGCCTCCCTTCTCTATCACGCGGAAGGCCTCGTCGTTGCCCAGCTCCTCCACCTTACGGAATTTCACGTCGGTCCGCCCCGCCTTGGCGAGCGCGTTGCGTACATATCCATGGACCGCCGAAGTTGCAGCCGAGCTACTCAGGCAGAGAGCACAAGTCATGGTTAAGATGATGAATGTGACTTTATGGCGGTTTGTACGCAGTGGCATGTGGGACTCCTTATTGACGAATACTCAATCTCTATTTGACACTAATCTCATGAGCCGCTGCCGCGGTCTTGGCGGATGCGCCGCCGGGGTCTGTCAATCTGACCTCGGCGACGAATGCTGCCGGTCTCTTATTTTGCCGGATGACCACATGCAAGCTGTCGCCTTCGCAGTCTTTCGGCAGCAGGACACGGACCCATTGAAAACCGTCATACCCGCCGCGGCTGACCTTCACGGTCTTTCCGTTGACCACCACATCGGCCGCACGCGTATCGCCTTTGGCCCCCCAGAGCAGGTCGAGGGCCAGCCCTGGTTTGGGCGGGACAGCGATTTTCAGTGTGATCGGTTGTTCACCGCACCACAGATAGGGCCTGCCTGCGTGCGTGTGTGGGCCCTTTTCAAAACGCATCCATGCGAGTGGTTTGCCTTTGGGCTGCGTCTCGGCGGCCGGGGCGGGTTGGCCCTTGAATTTCTTGAGCCAGGCACGCTGTGTTTGCAGGTCTTTCTTGAACTCTCCGATTCCCCTGTCTCTCCAATGGTCCCTCCGTAGGTCGTTTCCATGCAGGTAAGTATCAATCGTCAGTTCAGCCAGCTTGCGGTAGGATGCAACGGACTGCTCCATCTGTTCCAGGAATGGATCAGCCCAATCTGTCTTGCCTGAAATGAGCATGCGCGCTTTCAGGATGGCGGCAGCCTCCTTGTGGATCATGGCCTCCGTGGCCAGTACATACAGCTGGCTGTCGCTGACGAAACGCCCCAGTTCCTCGATCGTTTCCTTTGGTCGCCCAGCCTCTTTCGCAGCTTGTACAGCCTGCTCGGCCAAGGCACGCGACTCTTTAGCCAGTGTGTTGAGCAATTCAACGGTCTTGTCTGGCGCCAAAGCCTGATCGGCCACCTTGCCTTGTTCAAGCAGGGCGGCGTATTGACTCACCGGCATGACGTGACGTTGTTCGAGGCCATTGATCCCCAACCGTTCTTTGTAGGGCGCAAACTCTTTGTACATGGCGGGCAGCTTCCCGGCTGTGGGCAAACCGTAGGTCTTGCGATAGCGGTCAAAGAAAACAGCATCGAAGGGGCGTGGATAGAAACGCTGCTGCGCCCTCCCGGTTTCGCGATAGAGGGTGTACGGCGTCTGGTCCAAGCTCTTGTTGTAGGTCAGGATCTGGTCCACGTTCATCTGCCGCAGCATAACCGTGGGCCACCAGCCGGCCACTCGGGTTGCGTTCAGGTTCTGCAGTCCGGGGCTGATGGAGCCACTCCTGACATACCACTGCTGAAGCAGCCCGCCCACTTCCGGCGAACTGAACTTCTGTCCCAGGTATTTTGACCAATACGCCTTTTCAACGGCAGCATCACGGTCGGCACGCCACAGGTACCGGCCGAACGCCTGGAAGTAGATCGCGTCACGATCCAGGGAGACGAGTTTGGGACCTTTCGGCAAGTAGCCTTTCTGGGAAGGCTCCAGCTTGTCCAAGGTATAGGGCCATTTCCAGAACATCTGCCCGAAGAACTCCACCCCTTTCACGAAGCCAAGCTTCTTCAGATGCTGCATACTCTCCTGCAGCATCGCGGGACTACCCCAACGCATGGGAACCAGGTCGGTCACCAGGTGATAGTTGACTATATGACCGGCAGCAATCCCTTCGAGCTGCATATGACGCAGGTCCGGACAGGGCGAGGTGAGGCTTTCATCGTTGTGTTTCAGTTCAGTATATGCGTTGGCATAGAGGTTCCTGATGTTGTCGCGGAAATCCTTGTTTTGCGTCCAGTCGCGGACCACAATCACCGGGTTCTTGCCGCTCTCTTTCGCGGCCCTGAATATGACGTCGCGGAACCATTCAAGCTGGTACTTGCTGCGTATCGACTCGCCCGGACAGGCATACAGACCCACCGAAGCAAATTCCTTGAAATAGCGGGTGAGGGCATAGTGGGTGTATTCCCTCAGCAGCGGAGTCGGTGTTGTTGGAGCGGTCCCCCCAATTTCGTGCTTTTGGGCGAAAGGGGGTGATACGTGGATATTGTACAAATGCAGCAGCACCCGAATATTGCGTTTTTCACATTCATTTGTAAACCAGCGGAACTGTTCCTGGTTGGCCTTGATCTGCTCCTGCGGAATGTCGGCGGCCGCCTCCGGGTAGTCCGGCATCTCGACAATGTACGGAAACATGTGACCCGCCCAGAGAAAAATGGTGTTTAACCTGGCATCGGCAAAGTCATCCAGGGTTCGGGTCATGAATGTCCTGTCGTAAAACCACGGATAGAGTTCGGGCGACAAGGTGGCCGCGTAGCCGCCAGGCATCAAACAGAGGGTCGTTCCGCGAATCTTGAAATCGGGACTGTCAACCTGCCCGTCCTGATAATCTTCATTCAGTAATGCGTCCACCCCGTAAAGCAGCCCGGCGGCCGAGCCCCCCTCCACAAGAGGCATCCCCGTCTTTACGGTTACCCGGAAGGCCTCGTGATGCCCCAGGTCCGCATCCACCTTCAAGACTGCCTCTTTGCCGGCGCCGGCCAGAAGTGACCGGGCATGGGCCAACCGGCTGTCATCCCCCGTCTCGCCTGCCCGCGCAGCCATTGCGCCAACCAGGACCAGGGCGATACATCCAATTACACTTTCCTTCATGATCATACTCCAACCTTTATTCACATGTCTCACGGACCATTTCATAGGCCCGTTGCTGCTCTTCGGGTGTTTGGCAATACGTGGTGACAATCAGCTTCAGTCCGGGCTGCCATATTTTGTTCACAACATCCACGACCTCGTTCGCTGACCCAACGATTCTTGCATTAAGGATGATGCCTGTATCGGCGAATGCCTTGCCGAACGGTTCCGGATCGTTGGGGTTGGGGTCGGTGGCCTGCGAAAAGGCTCCGTCGACCATGAAGAGACCGTCGAGTTGTTTGACGGTGTCAATCTTGTCCGCCCAGTCTCCACATGAATGGAATGCCGCTCCGCACCGTTCGGAACTTATCCTGTTGAAGGACGGCGCGGCCAAATCGAAATACATCTCATTGGAAAGCATGACGATATTATCATCGCTCAAACCTGTCGACGAGAACAAGCAGGACGAAGGGAAGCCGTGGCCGGGAGAGGCAAGTGTTTCGCCAAGCAGGGCGGTCTGCTCGGCAGCAAAACCCAATATTAGTCCGGCCACCTTATCCAGGAGCGCCCTGACCGCATCGGGGTCGTCCATCATGGCAAGATAGATGGCGGTCGAATCGACCATGTTGCAGATTACATTGAGCGGCGACTGCATGTCGCAGAGCGATATCGGCAACTCACCGCCCGTTTTCTCCATGAAAAAGGAGATCATATCCAGTGTGTGACGACCGCATGCCGTATCCTCTATGGGCCTGGCATTGCAGGCCAGCGCCTCCGCTACCGTGGCAAACGCAGGCCGTATGGCCGGGGCCTGTCCCTCTTCCCAGACATAGTCAATGCCGAACGCGGCGGCCGCAGTGCCTATCCCGTACCAGGGCTCGAGAAAGTTGGGGATATCCGCTTCATACGCCATGCTCTTCTGCAGTGCCCCGAGCTGCATGGCCAGTGAATATTCCATGTTGCGGCATTGACCGGAAAAACACTCACCAGCCCGCATTCGCCGGTAGACCAATACGCCGGACTCCGCAGTGAGAAACCGCTGAATACTGTCCCGCTTTGCAGCGGCATAATTCGCGTATGCCGCATAATCGAACGCCCCCGGCGTAAGCGGCGCCACCGCCGTTGCCTGGGAATCGCTTATGCTTACATCAAACTCGTTCATCCGGTCGCCCTCTGCAGCTCAGTGATATTGTATGTAGATCGTAACACACCAGAAAGTGTTTTTGCGTACTTTGGAATGTTACGTAGTTCTAAACACGTTTTCAGTTTTCTATTTTCCCATTTTTGCGCCTGTCACATCCTTCGTAAAGGCCAGGCCGATGGCGTACTCGGCTCCGATGCTGTTCGTTGCCTCGGGATTCAGAGTCCAGCCATTGTAATACAGACGCCACTGGTTACCCACCTTGACCGGACAGGCGTGCTGCAGAAAAATTCCGTCAAAGTCCTTTTCGTTACCGGTTGGTTTGAAAATCGGATTATTGGGATATTTTTCCCACGGTCCTTCCGGGTGCCTCGCCCGTGCCAGGCCGAAGGCCATCCGGTTCTTGCCGGAGTACTTGCGCCCGTGATTGTTGGTGCCGCCGGAGTAGAGCATGTAGAACCAGTCGCCTATCTTCGTGACGCTGCACTGACTGACCATGCCGTCATCCCAGGAATCGTCAGACCGTTCAGATGTGGTCAGTACCGGGCTCTTGGGCGAATCGGTCCAGTTAATGCCGTCGGTGCTGGTGGCCACGCCGATTGCATAGCCATCCGGATTTTTCGGGTGATGATAGTCGAATCCGACATCGTAATACATATACCAGGCATCCCCTTCCTGGAGGACGCAGTCGGGAAAGGCACGTTCGCCGTCGATACGAGAGTCTTCGTGGGTAAAGATTGGCTTCGGCTCCTTCTGCCAGTTCACCAGGTCCCTGGAGCGGGCCAGGGCAATCATCTCGGTCTTGCCCTTCTTGCCAAAGTAGTAGAGCCAGACTTCGTCACCACGGACAACCGCCGCTTTGGCCAGATTGTAGCTCCCTTCCCAGTCCATTTCCGGTTTCAGGAGATAGTCATGGTGCGGGCGTGTCCATGTCAGACCGTCGTCGCTGACTGCCAGTTTGGTCACCATGGGCTGGCTGGTCATCAGGAACATGACCCACTTGTCCTTCCATTGAATGACCGACTGCGGGCCGTTCTGAATGGAGTACGTCTCCTTGCCCTCGAGCGTGATGATGGGATTCTCCTCGTGCCGTTTCCAAGGGCCGACAAAGGGTCCCCAGGTATCCGATTCCTTTCGTGGAAATATCCTATGACTGAGTTCCAGATAGGCCTTGCTGCTCAGGTGGCCGTTGTTGTCGGTCCAGGCCCAGGTCTTGAAGTTCTTCTCGTTGGAGCCGAGGTCCAGGTCGAGCAGATGGGCATGAGGGTCTTTCCTGGTGACCTCGACCTGCGCGTTCAGGATGGGGGTGAAGCTGTCGTCTCCATGCTGAAAGAGATGTTTGCGCACGAAGATCTGCAGGTCGGGGATTCCGGTGTCTCTGCGCAACGCTGCGAAAAGTGTTCGCAGGTTCTCTGCATAGGCCTGCGCCCTGGGCCGGTCTGATTCGCCTTGATCCCAGTAGAGCCCCATGACCCGGACTTTGTCATAACGCTTTTGCAGGTCGCTTATGGCAGCCTGATAGTCTCTCATGAATGAAACGTAGTCCGGTCCGCGTTCTGCTGCCCATTGGGTATGCAGGTTGTGTCCGCCCGGGCCATGCTTGATGAAGTATTTATCACGTTCCGGGTACCGCTGCTCCAGCAGCATGGCCATGGGCAATTCAATACCATGTCTGTTCGGATCGTTGTAGCCTCCCAGGAGATTCCTGCCGGGAGTCAGAGGTTCAAAAGGCCCTTGTTTCCCGGGCCTCCAGATATAACTTCGCCGATAGGCCTCTGTGTTGATCGGTATTCCCACTTCTTTTGCAGTTGTGCCGGGAATGGTGGGGTGCTTCTCTGCCATGCCGGAGTTCGCGTTGCTCTCCGGCGAGAACGCGGCCACGCCGCCGGCATTCGATTGGCCTGCGATCAGGAAGACCAGGGCAGTTCGATCATCTTCCTTATGTACGGCAGCGGCGGTGTGCAACTGACTGCGAGGGCTCACTGCAAATGCTAAGTCATCAACGCTCAGATCAGCGATCTCGTTTTCGCCGGCAATCGCCAGATGCCGAATCCATCTTTGGGCCGGGGCCTTGAGCACAAACGCGCCTTCTTCGCCCGGTTTGAGGGTCTTCTCGCTCTGCACCTGCCCGCGGTCGTGGTAGGTGTCGTGCAGAGTGGCCGTGACCTGAACCGTAGCAGTCTTTTCGCCGGTGTTGCGGATTACCAGCATGACCTGACGCGGCACATCCTTGAAGCCACCGTAGGCAATGCTGGCGGTTCGGTCGGCCACCATGTACCAGCCGAGAATACCCTTGCCTGCCACATCGAGAATATGATCGTAGTCGTTGGAGAGATACTCATTATCAATGAAGCGGACAAACTCGCGCAATTCCCTGGCCAGCTCCGGATCGCGTTTGGCCACGTGCTTGGCGGCATCTTGCAGGGTCGTCGCCATCGAGAGGTTCATGTGGACATTGGAGAGCTCGCGACGCCCCGTGTCGTTGGAGGAACACCAACTCATCGCGCCGGTTTTGGGGTCGCGCATGGAGCGAAAGAATTTCAACAGCGTCTGGATATACTTCTTCATCTCCGGATCGCCGTTGCGACCATACGCGCGCGCCCAGACGTCCATGAAACAGGAACCGGTCTCCGGGAACTCCATACCCGACGTGCCATCGTTGGAATGCCGGTTGAAATGGCCGGTCTCTTTGTTCCTGATGTGCTTGTTCCAGAGACCCTGGGCAAAACGGCTCAACGACGCCGGGTGCTGATCCCAGTAGGGCCAGACAAAGTTGTACTCGTGTCCGCCATAGCCGCCATTCGGATTGCCGCCTGCAAAGACGGCCACGTCCTTTTCGACCTGGTAATACATGTGACTGCCCCAGCCGGGGAGCCCGGTCTTCGAACTCCATCCATTCTCCAGGAACCAGGCGATGCTCTCGTCTGCCTCTTTCCTGTAGCGCGGGTCGCCGGTCAATTCGCTCAGGCGATAGAGCAGGCCGTAAAGCGGCAGGTCCTCCAGCGGATTGCTGCCTATATAGGTACGGTCGTACGGGCGCATCTTGTGGTCGCGCCGCAGGCCCGGGGCATAGGGCTTGGCGATCACATGGGGATAGGGCGCTTTGAAGGGTTTGCCGGTCTGGCGGTTGAGCACGGTCATGAACAAGGGCGAATGCACCTTCCCGTACACATCGCGGCCATGCTCGATCATGTAATCGGCGTAGGCCTTCGCTATGCCAGTATAATCGTATGCATAGAGTGTCTTACGCCATTGCTGTTGCTCCTGTTGGGTCAGCGGGGATTTCAAACCGGCCTTATCCTGTGCATGGGAGATGACGACAGCTCCCAGCAGGATAACTGTTGCAAGAATAGCGTTTCTGCTTATCTTCATGCTTGTCATCTGTCTTTCATCTTGAGCATCTGTTCTGAGCACGTGCCGCATTCAATTCGAGTCATTTGCCCGCCTTGATCAGGCTCCAAGGCTGTCTCGGTCATTCGTCTACCGATTGCTCAAAGCTACCCATCTTCCGGAAAAACAGCGGCCAATCATCAGTAGCGTGGTACAGTCTGGCTTGCTCCTGGCAGTCGTAAGTCCAGAAAAGCATGCCGTTGACCTTCTCTTTGTTCGCCAGATCGCGGACCTGCACGATATTGTCGACCGCCGCCGCAAATGTCTTTTCATGGTCATCAAAAGCGCCGAACTCGCCCATGATCACGGGGGTTGTTTTGCGGATTTCAGCCATCTCCGGTGTAAAAAAACCGGTCGACCCCAGATTGCGACGGAACCTATTCGCCACTTCCGCTGGATTTGGCGTTGTGTGGTAAAAGTGGACGTCGAGGAAGTCAAGTACCCCGATCCCGATTGCAGTCAGAGTGGGCGGATAACGTTCGTCTTTCGTCTTTCCGGGCCACACGCCGGCGTGCTTCCTGGGATCCTTGCCCACGGCCGCAGGGACAAAAACGCCCTCGGCAACCAGCATTTGCGGGTCAATGAGCTTCACAGCATTGAAGATTTGTTTATGATAATGACGATAGCCCTCATCCATCAGCGCCTGCCGTTGGTCCGTCTTGGACAAGTCGTAAGCCTTGCCATTGGCGGCCTTGTAGGTCCCCTCTACTTCGGTGAAGGGCCATACATCGGCGCGAAGGTACGCTTCGTTCTGGCACTCCAAGCCAAGCAGCGTCGGAAGCAGGGTCGGCTCCTTGTCCTTGATGTAGGACAGGAACGAGGCAATGAACTCAACACGCGCGTCAATACCTTCCTTGCTGAGAACCAGAACATTCTTGTTATGGCCGTTGCCCGGGATAGGACGCTCACGGTAGTAGGCATTGAGCGGCAAGCCGCCATCGCCGAACGTCGGGAACACGCGAATGCCATGCCGCGTCGCCCGTCGCAGGAAGTCGATAAAGTTGTTAGCGTACGGCTCGTATAGCGCCTTCGTGGTTTTGTAGTTCCCGCCGATACCGGGATTGTGCTTGCTGCGGCCGATGACAAATACGCGCACCGTGTTATAGCCCGACTGGCTCAGCGTGCGGAACATGGCCTCGGCCTTCTTCGGGTCGTAATGCGCCTTCGTCGTCTCAGTATCCGCATCGAATGTCGCGTGACCGCCCAGCAACCGGATATAGTTGAACCCTTTGACAAAGAAGGGCTGCCCGGATTGTGTGAGAACAAACTCTGCCCGCTCTTTACCCGGCCGGATGCCGATTCGGTCGAGCGGCTCAAGCTTATCTTGCGCCGACAGTGCTTTCGCAGGGATGAAAATCATGCTCAACCCTACCAAGAGCAACAATCTCCCAAGTAGAGATTGGAGAATGCCAATGTGATGCTTGCTGTTGAGTGTGTGCAGATATATCAGTAATCTCGTTTCCTGCCTCATGATGCGCTCCCCAGATCTACAAATCTATATTAACGCCAGGCATTGTTAGCTTCAAAACCGTCTTGTGTCTTATGGACTCCTATTCTTTCAAATCAGCCCAACCCAGCGTACATTTGCCCACCGCCCAGAAGCCTCTGTCTTTCATCTTCGCGGTGTAGACCACTGTGAAGGTGCCGTCCTCTTCGCGGACCGCGCAGAGCGCTGTTCGCATGTCATGATCTCCGCTTCCGGCCCACTGATTGTCTCCGGTCTGCGCCGCGAGACGCGTTTCCAATGGCCAGGTCAGGCCGTCTTTGGAGAGGCTGTAGCCGATCTCGCGAGGACCGAGCGAATCGAAGATGGCCAGGTAACGGCCATCCGGCAGTTTTGAGACGACCGGGTTTTCGATAAACACTTTCACGATGGGAATCGGGTTGAAGCCTTCGGGCATCCGCTTCCATGGGCCGGCAAGCTTATCGGCAACGGCCAGGCCGACAGGCCAGGGCCCGCGCGGATGGTGATAATGACCGCCGTAAAATCCGTACCACTTATCGCCCACCTTGTAGGGATTGAACGAGTCGACCGCCTGCTGCCCCTCCCATGTCTGCGTATGCTCATCGGGCTGCAAGATGATCTCGATGTCCTTGTAGGGACCGCCGATGCCGTCGGGGCCTGTGACCGTTGATCGCCCACGCCAGATCTTGCCTTCGTAGTCGGCGCCGAAGCTCTCACCAGCCGTTCTGTTGCCTCCACGATAGGAGACGAAGAAGATGTTCCATGCTTCGTCATCGTCGTTGTATTCCACTCCCGTCAGCCAGACCTCCGAGCGTAGATTCGTATGGGATCGCCCTGGGACCCTGTCCACGACCGTTGACTGCCGCTTCCAGTTGACTGCATCGGGACTGCTCCAGTGCGAAACGCGCATATCGATGTGATGCTGCCCGAACATCTCGTTGACGAACATGTGGTAGACGCCCTTGTGCTTGATCAACTGCCCAGTCTCGAAGCCCGACCGGTTCCCGCTGGCTTTGACATCCGCATGATCCGGCCCGATCACCGGCTCCTGGTGTTCGCTTAAAACGACGAGCCTATTCTTGGTCATCTTACGGGTCGCAGGCTTCTCTGCAGCGCTGCCAGAACTTGTGTTGGCCAGCGGCAGGAAGATCAGCCAGCGGCTGTTTTCACTTCGGTTGGCGCGCACGGACCAGGGCACGAGCTTCAGGTCGACCGCCTTGCCGTCAACCAGGCCGGGCACGTGGAGCACATGGATGCCGTCCAGGAGATCCGGATGCCACGTGACGCCAACGCGTTGCGTGACTTCCTCCGGCTCAATGGCAACACGGGCTTTTTCCACGGGGAAATCCACGTCCTCTTTCTCCAGGCAGAACAGGACCGGCCCGCGGGCAAACACCACCTGCCCGACGTTGGCCTTGACCTTCGGATCGGGAAGAATCATCCGGACGGGCATATCAAACCGCAGTTGGACGGTGTCATCGTTCTTCCACGTTCGATCGATCACCAGGGTGTCGCCGGTTTGAACACGCCTGGTTTTTTGGCCCGGCCATTGGGCCGTTGCCGACTGACACCAGGCAGGGATGCGCAGGCGAAGCTTGAACGGCGTCGGACTCTCGCCGTCAAAACGAACCTTGACGTCTCCTTTGTGCGGGTACTCGGTCTCCACGGACAGGGCAATTTGCCTGCCGTCGCTTAGCGTGTGATTCACCGCAGCCGTTGAATAGAGGTTAACGAAAAGGCCGTCCTTATCGTAAGAGAAAAGATACTCCGGCAGGGCGCCGAAGAAGCGCCACATGTTGCTGGGACAGCATGCGGTCCTGTTGATCTCCGGCAACATGCATCGACCGGTAGCCGGGCGATGTCCGTGGTCGGTCTTCTTGCTCTGGTCCCCGACCATACGCATGGGGTTGTAGTAGAATGTCCCCTTGCCGTTCAGTGCAATGGCGCCGAAATAGTGATTATAGAGCGTGTTCTCGATCACGTCGAAATAGCGCCTTTCGCCGGTGATGCCGTGCATGCGCC
>Ga0272441_10001091_pt1 | contig 58008 bp, 47 predicted proteins | sample SSMProp6N_FD_193582 | JGI IMG/M metagenome (GOLD analysis project Ga0272441, IMG submission 193582) | Marine sediment archaeal communities from Little Sippewissett salt marsh, Falmouth, MA, United States - SSM-Prop-6N | ecosystem: Environmental > Aquatic > Marine > Wetlands > Sediment ...
CCGAAGATCAGGAACAACAGGCCCTGGGCCTGGGCCTTCATCTCCTTGGGGGCCTTGCGGTCCACGTAAATCTGCGCCCCCACGTAGTAGAAGCCGAAGATGATGCCGTGGACCAGAATGGCCGTGTAGTACAGGGCGTCCACGCTGTAGTTGTTGCCGAGGGCATAGGCGCCGTAGCGGACCAGCAGCGCCAGGAGGCCGACGGCCATGGTCCCCTTCAGGCCGAACCGGGCGATGGCAACCGGCACCAGCAACATCAGGAACATCTCGACGAACTGGCCCCAGTTCATGGTCACCGTCACGTACTCGAACTCTTTGGCCTGCAGGAAGGCGGCGCCGTACGTCCAATGGGCCGAGAACGGAATGGTGGCAATCAGGTACCCGATGAGCAGCAACGCAAAGGCCCAGTCCTTCATCAGCGAAAGCGACCGCAGGCCCATGACGTCGACGACGGACGTCTTCTGGCCCTTGGCGGGCGGGGGCGTGTGCGGCAAGACGAAGGCAAAGAGGCCCGCCACTCCCGCCACGCCGGCCCCGCAGTACAGCGGGATGGCCGTCCCGTCGATGGCAACGTCCCAGACGGCGCTGGCCACGATGCTGAACACGCCGGCCGCCACCCACCCGATGGACCCGAACACGCGAATCTGCGGGAACTTCTCCGACGGGCTGTGCGTCATGGCGATGGAACTCGTCAGGCCCCACGTCGGCATGTAGCACAGCATCGCCAGCAGCAGGAGCAGGAACAGCGTGAACGGTTCGGTCACCTGCGTGGACGCCAGCAGCAGGGCCCCCGTGGCCAGGTTCAGCACCGCCAGCACCCACTGCGACGCAAAGTTGCGGTCGGCGATCATGCCGATGAGCGGCGAGGCCAGGCACCCGAGGGCCATCGAACTGCCGATCAGGGCCATCTCCAGGCCGCCCATGCCCAGTTTCTTGACGTAGGCGGTCAGTTGCACGAACCATACGGCAATCAGCATGTACTGAAGAAACATCATCGTGCTGAGCCGAATGCGGTTGCCCATTGATAATTCAGCCATGGTCGTCTGCCTCCTCGTGCGGGCCCGTGCGGCGGCCCTCGTGCTCGTGCCCCTCCCGGCGCGGCCACTGTACACGCCTACGCCGAGCGGGGAAAAGGAAAAAGCAACCGCGCGCCGCGCGAGCTGCGCAAAAGACAGGGCGCCACTGGCGGCTTGCCCGCCAGTGCGTAGAGCCAATCGGTAGACACTGGCTGGCAAGCAGCCCGTGGCACCCGGCGCGAGCGTCCCTTGGACCCATCGCCCCGGCGCGGTAGGATGCCCCGGCCGTCCTCACGAAAGGGACCCGCCATGCGCCGAGCCGCCGTCGCCGCCGTCCTCGTCCTGCTTACGTGGGTCGCCCCCGGCGGGGCAAGCGGGCCGGGCCACACCGAAGCCGCACCGGCCACGCCCAACCACGAGGCCATCTCGGGCACGTGGGTGCTCCAGCAGGTCTCCAGCGAGGCCGACCTCGCGCGTCTTGCGCCAACGGTCCTCGGGCCGGCGCTCGCGACGCCGGGGGTGCGCGGCTTTTCGCTGCGCGTGCCGTGGAAGGCGATTGACACGGATTGTCGCCTGCTCGAGGCCGGGCTGGCCCTGGCCCGGAAGCACGGCGTGGCGTACTCGGTCCGGTTCATGGCGGGCCGGCACACGCCCGCCAGCGTCTTCGCCGACGGCTGCCGGTTCTACCCGCGCCGCGGGTCGAACGAGAAGGTGCCGGCTCCGGTGCTGGCGGACGGGTCGCCCAACACGGTCTTCGAGAAGCATTACGCCGCCCTTGCCCGGCGCCTGGCCGCCTGGTGCCGGGCCAGCGGCGTCCGCCTTCTGCACATGGCGTGGTACGGCCAGGAATGGGCGGAACTGAACCACGGCAAAGAGGTCCGGGCCCTCGCGGGGTACTCCTACGCCAACTGGCTGCGCGCACACACGCGGCTCATCGACATCGCGCTTGAGCGCGCCGGGCCCGACCTGGCGGTCGAGTTTCCGTTCTCGGGCTACGGCCCGTTGACCGAGGCGGCCGGCGATTTCGCCGACCACGTCGTCAAGACGATCGGCCCGTGGGACGACCGGTTCGTCTTCCAGGCCAACGGGTGGGGGCCGAAGGGCGACTGGGGCGCCCCGTCGGCCGCGACGGAGGCGGCGTTCGACCGCGTCTGGGCCAAACCGCTTTACCGCGGGCAGCAGGCCATCCAGCCGACGGACTTCGACTGGCCCGTCCTGTACCGGAACCTGCGTTCGAACCGGTCGACGTACGGCGAGGTGTACGCGCCGAGTTTCACGAAGCCGAACCGCGCCGCGCTGGCCAAGGAGATTCTCGCCTTCCGTGAGGAGCGCCGGCGGCACCCGCGGCCCGACGCCGCGATACTCGTTCGCGGCTCGGCGGGCGATGCCGGCGCCCCAGGCGCGCGGCCGGAACAGATCCGGCCCGAGCGGCTCCGGATCGTCCCGAACTTCCAGGCAGCCAGCGTCTACGCCTTCTACGCGGGCGACGCCGACGCCGACGCCACCTGCCGCCTGGCGTACCGCACCGGCGGCGGCGAGTGGCGCGAGGGGCACCCGCTCGCCCGGACGGGGCACACGAAGACTTTCCCGGACACCGGCCGCTTCGCAGGCAGCATCTTCGGCCTGGAGCCCGACCGGCCGCTGGAGGTCCGCGTGACGCTGGCCGACCCGGACGGTCTGGCAGGCGGCGCCCCGGCCACGCTCACGGCTTCGGCCCGGACGCGAAGCGACACCTTCCCCACGGGCGGCGGCCGGACCTACTACGTGGGGCCGCAGGGCAACGACGCGGGGCCCGGCACACGCGAGAAACCGCTGGCCACCGTCGGCCACGCCGTCGGCCTCGTCCAACCCGGCGACACCGTGTACTTGCTGGACGGGTCGCATGCCGGGAACGTCACGATCAAGCGGTCGGGCCGGGCGGACGCGTATATCCGGCTGGCGGCGGCTCCGGCGACAGGCGTCCCGCCGACGCCCGGGCCGGCCCGGGTCCACCTGGTGGGCTGGGTCCCGGCGGCCAAGTCGTGGGAGGACCTTGGCAAGGGCCTCTTCGCCCTGGCCGAGAAGCGGCGCATCGGCGCCGTCACGATGAACCTGCCGCACCCAACCGATGACGACCGCCCCGTGGGCACGCGGATCTACCATCACGGGTCGCTCGAGGAACTGAAACAGGCGCAGCCGCCGCTCGTGCCCGGGTGGTGGCAGGACGAGCAGGCCGGCCGCCTCTACGTCCGCAAGCCGGAGGGCCGACCCGTGACGGCGTACACGGTGCGCCTGGGCGTGCTGCCGTTCGGTCTGAAGTTCCAGGGGGCGTCGTACTGGGTGGTGGAGGGGTTGGCGGTTGCCCTCTTCGGCGGCGGCCCGTACTCGCGGGGCATCGAGGTGCGCGAGGCCCATGACGTCGTCATCCGCGGGTGCCGATTCGACTGCCTGCGAACGGGCGTGAGCATCGGCCGCGGCAGCGAGCGGTGCCTCATCGAACGCTGCACCTTCCGCGACAACGCCATCTGGGAATGGCCGTGGCACGCCTGCAAGAGCCACGACGTGGAAGGGTGCGCCGTGAGCCTGTCGGGCGGCAGCGGCAACGTCGTCCGCCACAACGCTATTCGGGGCTGGTTCAACGGCATCGCGCCGGCCACCTGGGGCGACCTGGAGAACGACCGCCTCAACGCCGACATGGACGTCCATCACAACCGGTTCACCCACGTGGCCGACGATTGCATCGAGCCGGAAGGGTCGTGCATGAACGTGCGGTTCTGGAACAACCACGCCCACGATGTTTTCATGGGCATCTCGATCGCCCCCGTCACGGTGGGCCCCTGCTGGGTTGTCCGCGACCGGTACGAGCACTTCAAGCACGGCGGGCTGAAGGTGGGTATCTCGTCGCGCGGCGTCACGTACGTGTACCACACGCTCTTCTGGCAGGACAACCCCGGCAAGAACGCCACGGGCGTGTGCGGTCCATGGGACAACATGCACTTCCGGAACACGGTTTTCCGCGGCACGAAGTACGCCATCGAGGACAACCAGCCGCACCCCCTCGGCTGCACGTTCGACCACTGCTGCCTGTATGCGACGCGCGGGGAGCCGTTTGTCAAATGGGAGGGCAAACGGTACGGGGCCCTTTCGGACCTGCCGCCCGAGAAAGGCTTCGGCCCGAACAACGTGTGCGCCGAGCCGTACCGCGGCGTGACGGACGGGCGGCCCGCGGACCTTGCGCCGGAGATGATCGACGCGGGCGTCCGCCTGCCGGGCATCAACGACGCGTTCACGGGCAAGGCGCCCGACGTGGGGCCGGAGGAAGTGAAGTAACGGCTCAGGCGTGGCGGTAAACCAGATGAGCCGGGTTCCCGCGAGCCCCTAGCGGCGCTTCGGGCGGTAGTCGCGGTGGTCCAGGCACGCATCGTACACGGCACGCTCGATCCGAATCCAATCCGTCCGGTCGATGCCTTTGCGGTTGGAGCTGGTGGGGCTGCAGGGGTACGCCGACGCGAGCCGAATCCGCCGGCCGGCGCGGTTGGCGATGTTCCTGACTTCTTCAACGGCTTCGGTCAGGTCCTGGTCTTGGCTGAACACCACGAACACGTCCCCTCTGTCTTCCTGGGCGGCGCGGACCATGTCCAAGGCAAGGCGCACATCGATCCCCTTCTCGCGGCCTTGCATTCGGGTAGCCTGCTTGCCGCCAGGCAACGTGACCGTAACGTTGGCGTAGCGCAAGGCCCGCGAGTAGACCACCACACGAGCCCGGCCCATTTGCGCGAGTTTGGCCGTCCAGAAGTGGTTCCAGAAGGCGTTGTCGGACGCCCCGGGAACACCCGTGTAGAATCGCACTTCCACCGGCACCCAGCCCTTGTCCTGGCAGATACGTTCGGCTAGCTGCCTGACGTCATAGTTGGGATAGGTGTATCCGAATGCTTCCTTGGCAGCCATGAAGAGGTTCTGCCCGTCGATGAAGCAAACCGCCCGCTCGTGGACAGCCTGCGGATGGGAACCGCCCATGCGTCTCCCCCCCCAAAAAAACCCGCCAGAGGCCAGTCTGGCTGGCGTGTCCGGCGGGCAGCAAATGGTATCTGGTTTTGCGCCACAGAATTATGCGCCACTCGGCCGGAATGTCAAGGCGCCCTTCGCAAAAACGGGGGCTACGCCTCCTGATCCCGCCTTCCAACTCACTACTCTATCGCACACGATGCTCCAAAGTCTCGTAAGAAACTGCCGACGCCCGTAGGCGGCAAGTGTTATGCGGCAGCTCGGCACGGCCGCGCCGCTACGCGTCTCTTTGGCCCTTGAACCGGCGTCCGCGGCTAGTTCAGCATGGCGTCCGGGTCGGTGCAGACGAGGTGGGTTGGCGCGGACGGATAGGCCACTTCGCCTCCCGGTACCGGGTCGAGCAGGCCCATGGCGCCCGCCAGGTCGAGGGCCTCGCCCAGGGCCATGCGCATATCGCTCTGCGAGATGAGCGAGGCGCACCGGGCGGCCCACCAAACCGAGACGTACGTGACGCCGCGGTCTTCCAAGAGGGCTTCGATGACGGCGGCGGTGACGCGGCGGCGGGTTTGGGTTTGCGTGGTCGGTTTCATTCCGGCACGCCCCCTTTCAGGTTGCCGGCCGGTGCCCCCGCAGCCGGTGCCGAACGGAAGGCCGTGCAGCCCTAACGCCTTCCGCCCCAATAGACGTCCGTCGGCACCGTCGCATTCACCCGCAACCCGTCGAATTTCGGTCATCGTCGTGAAACCCGTACGCATTCGCCAGAGTGAATATCGGCAGGATGTCGACCGTCCATCAGTGTGGTTGAGAAATTCCTTCGGCAGGGCGGACCGGACCGATGACACGCCGTTGCGGACGCTTCACGTGGCGCGAAAACAAGCAGCGGTGTCCCCATTGCGGGCGCCGCGGCCTCATGGCCCAGTACCGCGGGAGGCGCCTGTTTCTGGAACGGTGCCCGGACTGCGGCGCCGAGTGGCCTCACACCATCAAGGCCGTGCCGGTCAGGCGGTAACGGGGGATGGGCCAGCGCCGGGGCGACGCCCCGGCCCACCGGCCGGCGCCACGTGGTTTGCCGGTTGCGGCCGCGGTTGTCACTTCACCTTCGGCCGGATCGGCAGGTCGTTCAGTTTGTAGGTCGAGAACCGCCGGCCGATTTTCGTGCCCAGGCCGCGCGCCAGGTCGGCCTCGTACCGGGCGGCTTCGTCCACCTCCGGTTCCGGCAGGGCCTCGGCGGTAATGAGGCGGGCCTCGGCCAACATCGGCCACACCTGTTCGCCCGTCTGAGGCGAGACGAGGCGAACGGCGGCCTCGGCGTACCCGCGCAGCACGTTCGAACCCGGGCTGTCCTTGACGCGGAACTCGAACAACTGCACGTGCAGCACCACGTCCACGTTGAAGTACTCGCCCGCCCGCGACACCGACCATTGGTTGAAGTCGGCCTCCAGCCGCCGGGCCGCCAGCACGCTCCGGACCGGCACGACCGGGCCGCACGCATCGTGCTCGGTCAGCGTTTCGGCCAGGCCCTCGGCCAGCAGCGAGTCGGCACGCGGAAACTCCGACCCCACCGCCGGGTCCTCCACGTCCACCAGCACCAGGAGGCTGCTGTTCGACAGGTCGTACTCCGCCTCGTGCTGGTCTTCGGGGACGAAGGGCCCGAGGGTCTTCGAGAGGATGTACCCGGCCTCGCTGCATCCGGCGGTCAGGCACGCCGCCGCCACCAGGGCAGCCATCGCAATGCGTCGTGTGCGGGTCACCGTGCCTCCTCGCCCCTCAGGGGCACCTCGTGGTCGTAGAACTTGCGGACCACGTCGCGGGCGAACAACTGGTTGACCGTGGCGCGGATGCGGCGTTCGCTGAGTTCGCCCTCGGCCACCGGCCGCTGCTCCGGGAACAGCGACTCCACGCACTCCTCGTACGCGGGTCCGGCGGTGTCGCCGACCTCGACGACCTGGACCCGGGCCCGCACCCGCCCGCGGAGCAGGTTCGGGCTGCCCTCCTCGTACATCGAATACCGTTCGAGTTCCACGTAGAGGAGCGTGTCGGCCTGGAACGCCTCGGCGATGGCCGACAACGACATGTTCGGCCATTCGAGATTCGATTCCTGCCACCGCGCCACCCGAACCGGGTTCACGATCACCTCGACCCGGCCTTTGAGGTTCCCGCCAATCTGGTGCACGATGTCGCGGCTGATCTCGAGCGGCGCCGTCGGGTACTCAAACAGAATGTCGTTGCCGGCGTACGGCACGATCACGAGTTGCCGGGCCTGGAGGGCGTACTCGGCCTTGACCTGCTTCTTGGGATGCCGCGGGGCGATGGGCCAGGCGATGGCCTGGCCGAGCAGTTCGCATCCGCCCGCGGCCAACGCCAGCAGCAGGGCCAGCCCCACCGCCACGCCGACCCCCGGACCCGTCGGTCGCTGCGTCATCATCCGGACCCCCAGTGCCGGCCCCCCGACCACCGGCGTTACAGCGTGTACCACTTGTATATCCACGACGCCAGGGCGATGACCGCCAGCACGATCACCGGGCCCACCACGCCGTACGTCGTCATCAGCGGCGACAGGCTTCGCCGGGCCACGAGCGCCGCCACCAACGCCAGCGCACCACCCGCCGTCAGCACGAACAACAGGCACCCGAACGGCTGTGTCACGAGCGCCCGCCCCAGGTGCCCGTGGGCCGCCTCCACAAAGGCCGTCGTCACGCCGCAGGTGGGGCAAGGCTTGCCCGTCATGACGTAAAACCCGCACGGCGGCAGACCCAACTGGCTGTGCGTGCCCACCCCCGTCGGCGACGGCGTCAGCGCCAGACCGAGCCCCACCGCGCCCAGCAGCACGAGGAGCCCCGCCGCCTGAAACACCCGTTCGGCGAAGCCGGACCGCGGCCAGGCGAAGCGGCGGCCCACCTGGATCATACCGGCCCGCTCCGACTCGCGCCCCGCCACCGTCTCGCTCATGCTCAACCCTTCCCGCGCCGCACCTGGTGGCGCGGCGATGCATCGTACCGCCCCGCACAGGCCGGGTCAATGCCCGAGCGGCAGGGAGCGGCCCGCGAACCGTTCACATGGCCCCCTTCGCCGGGTACAATGGAGGATACGAGGCATCACGCAAAGGAATTCGCCATGCGCTTGATCACCTTAACCCGACGGCGGTCGCTGGCCGCTCTCGCCGCGGTCCTGGCGGCCACGCTGGCGGCCGGCTGCGGCGGGGCCTCGTACACCCACTTCCGGCCCGCCGGCGACTACCAGGGCGCCGGCGCCGACTGGGTGGCCAAACGCGTCTACCACCTCCCGCCCGGTCGGCAACAGGTCGAGGTCCACTTGGCCGCGCGCGGCCGGACCGATACCACCGACAAGGGCGTCGCCTTCGAAACCCTTAACGTCCGCCTTACCATCAAGAACAAGGGCGATAATGCCTTCACCCTGACGCCCGCCGACATCGGCCTCCTCGACGACGAAGGCAACACCCTGACCGGGGCCGAGGCCTACGCCGGACGCAACCGCACCGGCACCATCACCGTGGCCGGCGGCGCCCAAGCCACGTACGAACTCGTCTTCGATCTGCCGCCCGAGACCCACCTCGCGGACCTCGGTTCCGTCCGCATACGGTGGCCCTATACCTGCGACGCCCAGACCCATACCGTGACCACCAAGTTCCTCCGCATTGAGGAGGTGTACTACTACCGGCCCGGCTACTACTATCCCTATGGGCCCCCGTACCACTACGACCCGTGGTACTACGATTACTGGTACGGCCCGGGCTGGCGCCCCGGGTTCGGCAGCGGGTACTTCCACCACTGGTGACGGGGGTGCGGCGTCTTCTGTTGGGTGTCACCCTGAGCGGAGCGCAGCGGAGTCGAAGGGTCTCGCCGTGAAACGCGCCCGGAGGCCGGGCGCATAGAAGACGCGGCGACCGGAAACGGCCGCCGCGTCGTATCGGTATCGAACCGAACAGCCTATGCCTCGGCCTTCTCCTCGCCGCCCGTATCGTCGGTCTTGGGCGTATCGGCGGGCGTTGCGTCGGGGGCCTGGGCCTCGGGGGCTTTGGCGTCGGCCGGTTTCGCCTCAGGGTTCTCGACGGGAGGCGACTCCGGAGCGGCATCGCCCTGGGCCTGGACCTTGACCTCCTCGGCCTTGGCGTCTTCGGCCTTGGGGGCCTCGGGTTTCTCATCCTTGGGTTTGGGCCGACGGCGTTCGGAGACAGCCGCCTCATCCTTGCCGTCGCGCGGTCCTCTGCGCCGGCCGGGTCCGCCGCGTCCGCCACCGGGTCCACCGCGTCCGCCACCGGGTCCGCCGCGTCCGCCACCGGGTCCGCCGCGTCCGCCGCCGGGTCCGCCGCGACCCTTGCCTTGGTCCAGGGTAGGCGGCGCCGTCTGGCTGGTCCGTGGCTTGGCGGTGGGGTGCAGCGCCGTGGAGACCTTGCGTTTGCGTTTGGGCTTGACGGCCTTTTTCTCGGCCTCGGCCTGCTTGGTGGCCTGGGCGGCGTCCCAGGCGTACTTTTTCTGGAATTTCTCAACGCGGCCGGCGGTATCGACGAACCGCTGCTGCCCGGTGAAAAACGGGTGGCAGTTCGAGCAGACCTCAACAGTCAGGTTGCCCACCGTGGAGCGGGTCATGAAGGTGTTTCCGCAGCCGCAGGTTACCTTCGACTCGGGGTACTTGGGGTGGATGCCCTCTTTCATCGCGTCACCTCATACCATTCGCGTGCGCATTCGCACCGGCAAAAGAGCCCTATTATACGTGCGCCGGACGGGGATGCAAGTGTCGTTTGGTCCGTTTCCGCGGAGGCGGCCCGGCCCCGTAAACGCTGGCCCGGGGGTCCCGAAGACCGTAGAATCGCGCCTCTCCGGTCCAAGGAGCATGGCCATGGGCACACGATGGCGTTCGGCGGCGGCCTTTCTGCTGGCGGTCCTGGCCTTGGCGGCGGCGTCCGGGCCTGCCCACGGTGCAGGTACGGCCCCGGCGACAGGGCCGCTCACGGTGGCCATCGCATCCGCCCCCGCCCGCGTCCGGCAGTACGAGCGAATCACGTTCGGCGTCCGCACGAGCGTAACGCCGGCCAACCCGTACGACCCCGCCGAGGTGGACCTGCGCGTCGTGTTCACGGGCCCCGGCGGCCGAGCGATGACCGTTCCCGCCTTCTGGTACGAGCCCTTTACGTACGACCGGCGACCGCACGGGCGGGGGTCGGCCGACTGGATCTACCCCACCGGCGAGGCGGCGTGGCAGGTTCGGTTCGCCGCCCCGGAGCCGGGCGCCTGGACGGCGGTGGCCCACCTGACATCCATTGCGGCTTCGGCGCAGTCAAAGCCCGTGACCTTCGCGTGCGAGGCGGCGCCGGGACACGGATACGTGCGCGTGTCGACGGACGACCCGCGGTTCCTGGCCTTCGACGACGGGTCGCCGTTCTTCGCGGTGGGGCAGAACGTGGCGTTCGTCAAGGACACGGAGCAGGCGTGCGCGATGGTTCGGCAACTCGGTGCACACGGGGCGAACTTCGCCCGCGTCTGGGCCTGTTGCGAAGACTGGGCCATGGCCGTCGAGGCGCCCAAGAGCGGGTGGGCCCGGTCGTGGGGCCCGAAGCCGCCCGTTACCGAGGCGCCCGGCCCGGGGGCCGCGCCCGTCCGGTGCCTCGCGCCCCAGGTCGACGGGACCCGTCCGCTGCGGTTCGTGCCCACGCGTCCGCTGGCGGTTCGGCCAGCCACGCGGTACGTCCTGACGGGCACGGTGCGGCTGGACCCGCCGGGCGCCCTTGGCATCGACCCGCGCGGGCCGGGGGCGGAACCGATCCGCTGCGGCGAGGGGTGGACAACGTTTGAGCACCCGCTCACGACCCGCGCGAACGAGTGGTTCCTGCGGGGCCTGACGCTGCGGACGGACGGCCCGTGTCGGCTGTACCTGGCGGACCTGGCGCTGCGCGAGGCGGGCGGGGGCCCGAACCTGTTATGGGAGGCCGACGTGTCGCGCCCGCCGCTCGGCCGGTACAACCAGGCCGATGCGTTCATCATGGACCGCATCCTCGAGGCCGCCGAAGCAAGCGGCGTGCGCCTGCAGGTCGTCCTGTGCGCCCGCGACCACTACATGCGCCGCATCGCCAAAGGCCCCGGGCCGCGCTACGACCAGGCCGTGACGCTGGCCAAACGCCTGGCCCGATACTTCGTGGCCCGGTGGGGGTACTCCACCCACGTGGCCGTATGGGAGTACTTCAACGAGATGAACCCCGGTCTGCCCACCGAACGGTTCTACGACGCGGTGGGCGCGTACCTGGAAACGGCCGACCCGTACCGGCACCTTCGGGCCACCAGCGACTGGCATTCGCCCTCGAAGGCGTACCGGCAACCGCGGCTCGACACCGCCGACATGCACCATTACATGCAGCCGCGGAGCGGCGACCTCTACAAGGACGCCGTGGCCACGGTGCTCGCGCGCGCGAAGGTCTTCCGGGAACACGCCCCCGCCAAACCGGCCGTCTTCAGCGAGTTCGGCCTGGACCCGAAGGCGTGGAAACGCGAGATGGACCCCACCTTCCTCCACCTGCACAACGCCCTGTGGGCGTCGGCCCTGTCGGGGCTCGCGAGCACGGTCTGCCACTGGTATTGGGACGAGATTCACCGCCAGGACCATTACGGGCATTACCGGCCGGTGGCGGATTTCGTGGCCGACATCCCGTTCACCGCGGGCGGCCTGGGGCCCGCACGGGCCGTCGCGACGGGCGGGCTGCGCGTCGTCGGCCTCCAGGGCAACCAGGGGGCGTACCTGTGGCTGTCGGACCCGGCATCCACGTGGCACCGGGTGGGCGTGGAGGGCGTGGGACCGAAGGAAATCCGCGGCGCCGCCGTCACCGTGGGGGGCCTTGCGCCGGGCGTGTACCGTGTCCGATGGTGGGATACGCGCCGTGGCGGGGTCATCGCGGAGGTAATGGCCCGGCCGGCGGGCGGTGTGCTCTCGGCCTGGGCCCCGCCCTTTACCGGCGACGTGGCCGTCAAGATCGAGGCGGCGGGCGGGTAGGCCCCCTCACAGCCCCAGCAGGGGCAGGCTGGCCGCGAAGACCAGGACCCCGCCGACGGCAAACGGCAGGGCCGGGTTCATCGTCATAACCGGCCCCGCCACGACGAGGCCGAGGGCAAAGCCGAGGGCCATGACCGCCTTGACGCGGGCCACGTCGGCCCCGCGCTGATCGGGACGGCTGTACGTCTGGATAAACCGCTCGTGAATCGGCAGCCAGATGGCGGCGCCCAGGCAATCGTGCACCGCCCACAGGCACGCCACCAGCAGGAACGACCCGCCGGACCAGTCGGCCAGGGCCGGACTCGCCATAATGAGCCCCTGAAGCGCCATCGACCCGATGTACAGGGCCTTGAGGCGTCGCCGGAGCAGCGGGGCCAGGAGGGCCATCGGCACGCCGAACAACACGCGGTGCCCGACGGCGATGAGGCTGATCAGGGCAAACTGGGCGCCCCGGCCGCCCGCCGTCCACAGGGCCGCCAGCGCCGGCCACGTCTGTTCGAGCCACGCATCGAACGCCGCCACACTACCCGCCCACGGGCCGTCGAACTGGTTCCGGAAGTACAGCGTCCACAGGCCGTGGCTGACGCCGAAACCGAGGGTCGCGAGGGTTCCGGCCGCCATGATGCGGTACAGTTTCGGATGCAGATCCAGCGTAAAGACGCTGCCGAGCGTCAGGCGGACGGCCGATGCGGTCGGCGCCGGGTGGTGCCGGTCGCGAAAAAACGCCAGGAACACGATGGCGCCCAAGGCCACCGCCACGCCGCTCAGGAGGAACGCCCCCCGATATGAGAGGACCGCCCCGGCCCCGAGCCCCACGAACCCGACCGCCAGGAACCCGAGGCCGTGGGTGCTCACCTCCAGCCCCGCCAACTGGCCGAACCGGCGCGTGAACCGCTCGGGCGGCACCGACTCGTACACCAGCACGCCGCGCAGCGTCCGCGACAGCGACACCGACGCGTGCCACGCCGTCTTCAGCGCCGTCAGCACCACGATGCTGCTGAAGAGCGGCGTCAGGATGGTAGCCACGGCAACGACCAGCAGGTCCACCCCGTAGATGACCTTGCGGCCGAGGCGGTCCGTCAGCCGGCCCCCGTACACCACAACGAAGAAATTGACGGCCGCCCCGATGCCCAGGACCAGCCCAATGGCTTCCAGCCGGACGTTCACGTCGTCCAGAAAGAGCGGCAGGGCCAGTTCGTACACGGCAAAGGCGAGGCCGAACAGGCAGTTGGCGATAATGAGGGCCAGAACGTTGCGGCGCACGGCGCTCTCCGCATCCATGGGCAAGGCGGTATTATACCAGCGGAACCTGCCTTGGGCCTACCGCCCCGACCCGCGGGCGCCGTGTTTTTTGAGATACTCCTTGGCGTTCAGAGCAGCGGTCACGCCGTCGGCGGCGGCGGTTGCGGCCTGTTTCAGGGTATCGACACGCACGTCGCCGGCCGCCCACACGCCCTCGATGCTGGTCGTCAGGCGGCAGGGATCCGTGCAGATGAACCCGCCGTCGGTCAGGTCGACCGTGCCCTTCAGGAACGCCGTGAGCGGGTCGAGGCCGATGAAGACAAACACGCCGTCGCAGGGGTATTCGACCTGGCGTCCGGTGGCCGTCTCGCGCAGGCGAACGCCTTCGACGCGCGCCTCGCCCATGATCTCGTCGACGGCATGGCCCGCGAGAACCTTGACGCGGTCGCCGTAGCCAAGGAGTTCGTCCAGGAGGATTTGCTCGGCGCGGAACGCCTCGCCGCGCAGCACGTAGGTGATGCGGTTGGCGAACTGGAGGATGTGGACGCCCTCGTCAACGGCGGTGTTGCCCCCGCCCACGATCACGACGTGCTTGTCGCGGTAGAAGGGGGCGTCGCACGTACCGCAGTAACTGACACCGTACCCGCTGAGGCGTTTTTCGCCGGGTGCATCGAGTTTGCGGTACTCGCTGCCGACGGCCAGGATGACGGCCCGGCCGCGGAATCGCCCGTCCTTGGTGTGGACGGCGATGAGCCGCTCGGGGCCCTCGCCCTCGGGCTCGATGTGGGTCACCTCGGCGCCCGTCTGGATGACGGCGCCAAAGCGCTTGGCCTGCTGGGTCAGGCGGTCGGCGAGTTCCATGCCGTTGATCGGCTCGGGGAACCCGGGGTAGTTCTCGACGCGGGCGGTCAGCAGAATCTGGCCGCCCGGAAACTGCTTTTCGAGAACCAGGGTGCCGAGCCGCTCGCGCGTGGTGTAAATGGCGGCCGCGAGGCCGGCAATGCCGGCCCCCACGATGAGAATATCGTGGACCGGGTCGGCGGGGGCGGCGGCGGAAGCCATCGGGCGGTCTCCTTCCTCGGCGCAACACCACGCGGGTCCGGAGTTGGCCAAGCGACCCGCGTCCGGTCGCCCGGCACCGTCGATGGTAGTGTGCCCGACCCGTGCCGGTCAAGGGCAGACAGGGTAAGCGGGCGGAATTCGGGCCCACCGGGCGTCCGCCCAATTTGACTTTGTCCCGTTTTGGCCTATAGTGCCAACGTGGGGACGGCGAATTGTGTCGGCCGGAGGGTTCGGCGACGCGGTTCGTCGTTCGTGTTTGGATGAGGCAGGGGCGGCCGGCAGGCGATGCCGGGCCGCCGCATGGGGCCAACGGGCGGAAAAGGGATTACCCTCGGCCTGTACGGTGCCGGTCTGTGGTCCGCCGGGCTTCGGCGCTAGCCGGCGGGCGCACCGGTCCGTAACGGGTCTGCTCTGAAGGCGGATGGAGGGATTGGGGGCTCCGGCATTATGCCGGGGCCTCATTTTTCAAGGCGTTCGCGGCGATGGCGGTTGCCGGGGCGTGTTGGCCGTTGATTCCCTCCGGCGGCTGGCTTAGAATCAGGGCGGCTTACGCGTGATACGTTCCCCTTATCCAGCGGAAGGAGACGGGCCATGACGGATGCGTCCTGGACACCCGGATCACCTACGGGCGATGCCGAACCGGCCCCTCACAAGGGTGGCCGTGTGCTGGCGGTGCTCGGCACGATCGTGCTGGTCCTGTCGATCGGGGCCAACCTCATTCTCATCCTCGCCGTCATCGGGCTGGCGAGCATGCTGGGCACGTCGCTCGGCGGTGCGACGGTGGACGATTCGCTGCTGGAACGGACGGTGGAACGCGGTCCGTCGGGCACGAAGATCGCGGTCGTCCGGATCGAGGGCATCATCGAGGACACGATGGTCGAAACGGTCCGTCGGCGGCTGGACCGGGCCGCACGCGACGACGACGTGGTGGCGGTGATCCTGCGCATCAACTCGCCCGGCGGGTACCTGACGGCCAGCGACGCCTTGTACCACGAGATCCGCGTGTTCGCCGAGGAAAGCCGCAAGCCGGTGGTGGCGGCCATGGACTCGGTCGCCGCCTCAGGCGGGTACTACGCCGCCTGCGCCGCCGAAACGATCGTGGCCCAGCGGACCACCGTGACCGGGTCGATCGGCATCATTGCCCAGTACTTCTTTCTGAACGGCCTGATGCAGGACAAACTGGGCGTCGAAACCGTGACGCTGAAGCGCGGCCGGCAGAAGGACTGGCCCAACATGTTCAGCGAGGGCATGACGGCCGACCAGCAGGCGTACATCATGGAGGCGCTGCTGGACCCCGGGTACGACCAGTTCGTGGACGTGGTGGCCGAGGCGCGCGGCATGGACCGCGACGACGTGCTTCGCCTGGCCACCGGCCGCATCTTCATGGGGCCCGAGGCCCGGGAGAACGGCCTGATCGATGAGGTCGGGTACTTCCGCCGGGCCATCGACATCGCCATGGACGAGGCCGGCGTCTCGAAGGCCCGCGTCGTGGAATACGTCCAGCCGTTCGGGTTCATGGATATGTTCGGGTTGTCGATGCAGGCCCGGTCGCTGCTGGACCTGGGCCCCGAGGCGCTGTCCAGCCTCTCTTCGCCGCGCGTCATGTACCTCTGGACGGGGTGGTAGGCCCACCGGCGTCGGCAGGGCATCCGGGCCCGGCCGGCGGCTCCGTGGGGCCGAGGCACGGGGTGTGACCTCATTTTCGCCCGCGTGGCTGCCGGGTTGCGGATCCGCTCGGAGAGGCTTCGTGCCGCGACAATGCCCGTTTTCGGCCCAGAATCGGCGTTTGTGACGCGAGAGCGACCGCTGGGCGGCGTTTGTCGCTGCAACCATGTTGCCTTTGCCTGTTTTTGACGTATATTTAACAAGGCTGGACTCTACAGCCAGCGTCCCGTTCACGTCTGGGGCGCCGCGGGCGAGGAAGCCCGTTTCCGGGGGAGGTGCACGACGTACACGGCGTTTGCCCGAACTCGGCTGACGTGGGAAGGGTTTTGTCATGAAACACGCATTCCTTGCACTGGCTGTTCTTGGTCTTTCGTGTGGGTCGCTATTGGGGGCGCCCATCATGCCGCTTGAACCGGCCCACGCGTGGTTGTTCGACGACGGGGCCGGCGCAACCGCCACGGCGTACAAGGGCGGGGCCGACGGCACGCTCGTAGGGGCCGTCGCGTGGGACGCCGTCGAGGTGCCCCTCGCCTACGCCGGCAACGGTTCGGTCGACATCGCCGCCGGCAGCCACGTGAACAAGGTTGACGTGCCCGGCCTGGCCACCGCCTTTAACGACTGGTCGGCCATTACCGTCTCGATGTGGATCAAGGCCGACACCGACAGCGCCGACATGTCGTTCCTCGGCCTGCGTAACAGCGGCGTCCAGGACCACTGGGGCGCCCGCTACGACGCCGTCGGGGCCACCGGCAAGCAGCCCAAGGTCATCAAGGCCGCCTATACGACCACCGACAGTTTGGCCGGCGACCCGCCCGCGATTGACCCGAACCTGAACCAGGATCAGTATGAGTCCGCCGCCAACACGGCCACGACCGACTGGCAGCACGTGGCCCTGACGTACGCCGACGGCGTGGGCTTCCGGATGTACATCAACGGTGTCCCGGACGTGCCCAGCGCGTCGCCTTCCGGCAACACCGGCCTGCTGGCTGCCCAGACCCTTTTCTGGATCGGCGACGGGGCCAAGGCCAACTGGGACGGGCACATCGACGAGGTGGCCGTCTGGAACTACGACATCAATGCCGGCCAGGCCGAGTGGCTTTACACCAACAGCCTGACCGCCATCAGCGTGCCCGGCCAGGCCCTGGACCGCACGAACGGCGCCTCGGGCAACCGGCCGCCGATCGGCTTGTTCGACGGTGACACCGACCCGCTGCCGACCGAGGCCGGCGGCCTGATCAATGGGAACCACGTCTTCTCCGACCGCACCTACCTGTGGGAGAAGACGCCGCCCCAACTCGCCGGCAGCGACTACATCCGCACCTTCAACACCGACAAGGACAATCCCGAAGGCGTGAACGTCAACTACCAGGTGGTGCTTGACGAGACGCAGCAGGTCTTCGTGACCGTGGACGACCGCTTCGGCGACAAGCAAGGTTACGTTGACGCCGTCACGGCCGCCTCCGGCCTCCCCGCCGGCACGTTCCAGGACACCGGCCTGAACCTGAGGATCGGCGGTGACAACCAGAACATCAGCGTGTTTGTGGCCCGGCTGGTGCCCGGCGTGTACGACTTCGCGGGTGGCGGCCAAAGCAACAACTTCCATACCATCGGGGCCCTGACGACCCAGCCCCTGCCCGCCCCGCAGCCCGACGCGAACTGCAACATCAAGATCAACTTTGAGGCCGCCGGCTCCGACGACCCCACCCCCGCCGGCTACCTGGCCGACACGGGCGACGTCTTCGGCGACCGCGGCAACGGCCAGTCCTACGGATGGGACCAGGACTGCTTCAAGACTCGCGACCGCGATGCCCATGCCGATGAACGGTACGATTCGATCAATCACATGGAGCATAGCAACGTCGACCGGTACTGGGAAATCGCCCTGCCCGCCGGCCGGTACGACCTCTTCATCGTCTGCGGCGATCCGAGCAACACCGATTCCGACAACGACCTCTGGGTCGAGGGCATCATCGTCAGCGACGACGATGGCCAGGGCGACCACTTCGAGGAGTACACCCTCACCGTCGACGTGGCCGACGGGGCGCTCACGATCGGCCCGGCCATCGGGTCGCACAACGCCAAGATCGCCTTTCTGCACATCACGCCCGAACCGGCCACGCTGGCGCTGGTGGGTCTGGGTCTGGGCCTGAGCGGCCTGATGCGGCGTCGGCGCAAGTAGGCGGCTCGTTGTCCCCTGCACTCCGCGGGCTCCCGATCGCGCATCGGGGGCCCGTTTGCTGCGCCCAGGCGGGGCCGATGCGCGTTGACTTGCCCCCCAGCCGCCTCTAAGATGGGCCACTCGACGACACCCCGCGCCGAGGAGACAAGGCCCGCCATGCCCAGCCTGCCCGACGAGTTCTCTCTACCCCAGAGCGCCAAGGCCCTGGAGCGTGCGGTGCGCGTCATGCCGGGCGGCGTGTCGAGCCCGGTCCGGGCCTTCGGGGCCGTGGGGGGCCACCCGCCGTTCATCGCTTCCGGCCGCGGGGCCACGCTCCACGACATCGACGGCCACACCTACGTGGACTACGTGTGCAGTTGGGGACCGCTCATCCTGGGTCACGCCCACCCGCGGGTTCTGGCGGCCGTCCGCGAGGCCTTGGCGGCCGGCGCCTCGTTCGGGGCGCCCACGCTGCGCGAGGTCCATCTGGCCGAACGCATCGTCGAGGCCATGCCCCACGTCGAGCAGGTCCGCTTCGTGACCTCGGGCACCGAGGCCACCATGAGCGCGCTGCGGGTGGCCCGCGCCGCCACGGGCCGGCCCGGCGTCATCAAATGTGCGGGCTGTTACCACGGACACGTGGACGACCTGTTGGTGGCGGCCGGCAGCGGCGCCACCACCTTCGGGGCACCCTCCAGCCCGGGCGTCCTTGCCGAAACCGTCCGCCATACCCATCTCGTGCCGTTCAACGACCTGGAGGCCGTCGCCCACACGTGCGAGGCCCACGCCGGCACGCTCGCGTGCCTCCTCGTGGAACCCGTGGCGGGAAACATGGGCGTGGTCCCGCCCGCCGAGGGCTACCTGACCGGCCTCCGGGAATTGGCCGACCTGCACGGCCTGCTCCTGGTGTTTGATGAAGTGATGACCGGCTTCCGCGTCGCGCGCGGGGGGGCCGCCGAACGGTACGGCGTCCGGCCCGACCTCGTGACCCTCGGCAAGGTCATCGGCGGCGGGCTGCCGGTGGGGGCGTACGGCGGCCGGCGCGACCTCATGCAGCAGGTCAGTCCCGTCGGGCCCGTATACCAGGCCGGCACGTTGTCGGGAAATCCGTTGGCCATGGCGGCCGGAACCGCTACCCTCGATGTTCTGGCCGAGCCGGACGCGTACGACCGCCTCGAAAAGACGAGCGCGGACCTGGCGGCCGGCCTCGCCGAGACGGCCCACGCCGCCGGCGTGCCCGTTCAGGTGCAACGCGTCGGGTCGATGCTGTCGGTGTTCTTCGCCGATGCGCCGGTTACCGATTACGCGTCGGCGACGCGGTCGAACACGGAGCGGTTCGGGCGGTTCCACGGGGGGATGCTGGCGCGCGGCGTGTACCTGCCGCCCAGCCAGTTCGAGGCGTGGTTCGTAAGCCTGGCCCACGGCGACGAGGAAATCGAGCGAACCTTCAAGGCCGCCCACGACGCGCTGGCGGCCCTTGCGTAGCACGCCGGCCCCGCGGCGCCGAGACGTTGCGGCGGCGGCCCCGGCGGCAGCAGACATGATTCCAGGGAGAAATGCAATGGCTCAAGAGCAAAAACGCGACCAGACGGTTCGCCTGCCTAACCCCAGCGCGCAGCCTTTCGTGGCCGCCCTGAAAACGGCGCGCTTTTTCGCCGTCCTGTTTTTCTGGGTCACGATGGTGTGCGTGCTGGCGCATGTGGCGGCCTTTGTCCTGATCCAGTGGACGCCCTGGCTGAGCGTGGAGGAGGCGGAGGAAGCGGCCGCCGTCCAACCCGCCGACGCCAAGGCCTCCGCCCTGGCCCCCCTGCTCGGGTTGCTGGAACGGTCGGCCGTGGCCGCCGAGCCGGGCGAGTTGTTCCCGAACGTCAAACCCTCGCAGACCTCCGGTAACCCCTCGGCCACCAGCAACACCGCCGCTACGGCGCCGGAATCCACCGAGCCCCCCACGCCGCCCGTTCCCGCCGAGACCACGACGCCCGCAGCCACCGACCCCGATGCCGCGCCGGCGGCGGCCGACCCCGTCCGGGCCCGGTACTACCGGCAACTGGCGGCCAACATCCTGGGCCCTGCCCGGACCGTCACGATCCTCTCGTCGCTGCTGCTGGCGGTAACGGTGTTCCTGTACCTGCAGATTGCGTTGCTGGGCCGGTTGTCGGGCATCCGGCAACTGACCCGGTCGCTGTTCCTGCTGCTGATTTTCCTGGTCACCGTGCTGCCGTGGGGCGACGTCTTCGAGGGGATTCACGTCAGTTCGCTCTTCAAGTTTGAACGGTTGCTCGCCGACCACGTGATGGGGGTGTGGGAATCGGACGCGTGGCAGGACCTGGCGTTGTACTACGGCCGGTACATCGTGTTCCCGGCGATCAGCGCCCTGTTGCTGGCGATGGCGGGCATCTGCTTCGCCGGCGGATACAGCCAGTCGGTGCTGGCCAACGAGTAGCGGGCCGAAGGGTTGCCTATGATCCACTTTCGATGTCCACAGTGTAACTCGGAGATGGAAGTCGACGAGTCCTTCGCCGGCCGGCCGGCGCGGTGCCCAACGTGCGGAACCAACCTGAAGGTGCCGGCCGAGGGCCAGACCCACGCCGCCTCCACGCAAGCCCCGCCGCCCGGTGCCGCACGCGTCACCGTGGGCGGGGAAAGCGTGGACGTCGTGCCCCCGCTCGAAACGATGGTCATCGTCAGCATGGCCTGTGTGGCGTTGTCGGTGGCGGTGTTCCTGGTGGCGGGCCTGACGAAGTTCGTTACGCCGCCCTGGGCCGTCGGCGCCCTGCTCGGCGCCCTGCTGGCGCTGTTGGGCATCATCGTGGCCGTGCCCGCCTACCATAGCGTCCGCCGCAGCAAGGGCCGCAAACGCGGCCGGAGCCACGCCCTCATTTCGATGGCCGCCGGCACGACCCTGTTCCTGGTGTTCCTGATCCTGGCCCTGGTGGGCTTTGCGCGCGACGTCTGGCTGCGCCCCTCCTGCGAGGAAAACCTGAAGCACATTTACGCCGCCCTGCGCGACCATGCCCGGACGCATGGCGGGGCCTTTCCCGATTCGCTCGAAACGCTCGTCCGCGAGGGATGCCTCGACAGCGACCACTGGCTGACCTGCCCGGCCCACAAGATGCCCGTGGGGCAGAATACCTACGTCCTGACCCCCGACATCAACATCGAGGCCAAACACCCCGACGGCCAGCCCTATTGGCCGCCCGACACCATGATCGTCAGCGACGGCCGGGCCGACGCCCACCGCGACGGCCGCGTACGCGTGCTCCTGCTGAGCGGCGAGGTCAAACTCGTCCCAGCCGCCGAGTGGTACAGTTACCGCAAGAGCCAGAACCAGCAGTGGCGGCGGACGCTCGACGAAATCCAGCGGCTCCAACCCGCCACCCCCGCCGCCAAGGAGACCGCACCGTGACCGCATCGCCCCCCGAGACCGGCGACGCCGACCGACCGGGAACCCTCTTGCACCTGGTGGCGGCCGTCATGCTCGTCCTGCCGCTCGCGGGCATCGTGTGGCACGTGTACCTGTACTACACGGTCACCGACGAGGCCGTGGCCGAGTACATCCGCAGCGTGTGGCTGAAGGCGTCCGTGTTCGTGGCGTTCGCGATCCTCGTGGCCAACTGGTTTCATTACCGGGCCACCCGGATGAAAGTGGACCTGGCTTCCCGCATTCTGACGTATGTGTGGGTCATCTCGATGATTCTCCTGTTCCGCCGCATCGCCAACTGGTAGGACGCCTCCGAACGCACCTCCGCCGTGCCCTGCATCACCGGCCCCGCGACGGGTTTACGAAAGGGACCCGGCTGTATGCCCAAAACGACCGTCGTGTTTCAGGCCGCCGAGGAGTTCGGCCGAACCCGGGCCGTCTTGGACCGGGCAGGGGCGGCGTACCGGGCGGTCGAGCCGCCCGAACCGGTGGCGGCCGTCGGCGTCCCGTTCCTCGTTATCCCCGATGCCTCGCGCGGCGCGCTGTACGAGGCGGTGTGCGGCGGGGTGATGCTGGCCGGCCAGGCGCCCTACCGCGACCCGGCCCCGGACGCCCTGGCCGACTTGCCGCCCGCGCCCGCCGACGCCGAGGACGTCGTCGGCCGGTTCGCCATCAGTTTCATGGGACCGTGCGTCGCCACGGAGAACGCGATTCGCCTGACGGCCCAGGTGGCCGGCGACCTCGGACCGGTTCTGCCATACCTGAACGCCGACCTGCCGGCGGCCGCGTACGCCCCCGGGCGGCCGTCTCTGACGCTCATGGACGACGACCGCCTCGTCTGCCTGTACCCGCACCGCATCACGGCCGCCCGCTGCCACGAGATGCTCGACGCCTGGCGCACGCTCGAGGCGGTCCGCCGCCTCGTCCTTGACGTGTGGTCGCGGCGCGAGACGATCGAGCCGTCCGAGGCGCGGACCGCGCCGCCCTCCGTCCTGGAAATCTACCAGCAGACGCCACGCATCAACTGCGGGGCCTGCGGCGAGCCAACGTGCATGGCCTTCGCCGTCAAACTGCTGGCCGGCAAACAGGAGGTCACGCATTGCACGCCGGCCTTCGAGGGCGACCATCCGCACCGCCGACAGGGCCTGCTGGAAATCGCCGAACGCCTGGGGCGGTGACGCCAAGGGCGTTACGACGCAAGGGCGCCGGCACGAATTCTCGACACGCAGCGCCCTCCACGGTAGTTTAGGCTTCTGTGTCCCGGTCCAGCGAAGGAGTTGCACATGATTCGCCCCACGCGTCGTGAGTTTCTGAAGGCGGCTGCCGGCGCCGCGGCCGCTTCCCTGGTAGCCCACCTGACAGCCGGCCCGGCCCGTGCCGCCCGCGCGCCGGAGGAGCGGCCGAACATCCTCTGGATCAGCGCCGAGGACATCAGCCCCACGCTCGGCTGTTACGGCGACACCTACGCCGACACGCCGGCCCTGGACCGGTTCGCCGCCGAGGGCGTCCGGTACGCAAACGCCTTCACACACGCCCCGGTGTGCGCCCCGGCCCGGAGCGGCATCATCACGGGCATGTATCACACGACCATCGGCACGTCGTGGATGCGCTGCAAAGGCGTGCCGCCCGTGGAGGCCCGCTGCTTCCCCGAGTATCTGCGTGCGGCCGGGTACTTCTGCACGAACCGGTCCAAGACCGATTACCAGTTCGCCTTGCCTCCCACCGCCTGGGACGACTGCAGCCGCAAGGGCCACTGGCGCGAGCGGCCCCGGAAAGACCAGCCGTTCTTCACCATCTTCAACTTCACGGTCACGCACGAATCGAGCACCCGCCGCTGGAAAGAGGGCCAGCAGAAGCACGACCCCGCCAAGGCCCCCCTGCCCCCCTATTACCCGGACACGCCTATCGTCCGCCAGAACATGGCGTGCTACTACGACCGGATGTCGGAACTCGACACCCAGGCCGCCGGAGTCCTCAAGGAACTCGACGAAGACGGCCTCGCCGAGAACACGATCGTCTTCTTCTGGGGCGACCACGGGTGGGGCCTGACGCGCGGCAAGCGGTGGATTTACGACTCGGGCATCCGCGTGCCGCTCATGGTCCGCGTGCCCAAGAAGTGGCGCGGGTGGGCCGGCTCGGGCGACCCGGCCTCGGTCGCGCCCGGGACGGTGGAGAAGGCGTTTGCGCGGTTCATCGACTTCGCCCCGACGGTCCTGAGCCTGGCGGGCGTGCCGATTCCCGCCCATATGATGGGCCGGGCCTTCCTGGGCCCGCAGAAGGGCAAAGAGCCCCAGTACGTCTACGCCGCCCGTGACCGCATGGACGAAACCTACGACTGCATCCGCGCGCTGCGCGACAAACAGTACAAGTACATTCGCAACTTCATGCCGTACCTGACGCGCGGCCAGATTATCAACTACATGGACCAGACGCCCATCCTCCAGGAGATGCGGCGGCTCCATGCCGCCGGCCAACTCAAGCCCGGCCCCCAGATGCAGTTCTTCGAGCCCACCAAGCCCGTCGGCGAACTCTACGACATCACGAAGGACCCCCACGAGGTTCATAACCTCGCCGCCGACCCGGCATACCGCCCCATCGTCGAGCGGATGGAGGCCGCACTCTACGCCCGGATGAAGGCCATCGGCGACCTCGGCATCATCCCCGAATGCGAGTTCGATGCCATGAAAGGCAGCGGCAAAACCGCCGACCCGGTCTTCACCGCCACGGGCGGCGGCGACGGAAAGCCCCTGGCCCTGAGCATCACCTGCCCCACGCCGGGCGCCTCGATTACCTACCAGGTGGCCTCGGGAGCGAAGGGCGGCAGAGGCAGCGTTGTCCTTTCGGCCAAGCACGCCACCATCCACGGCAATGGCGCCAAAAAGAGCGGCGACGAGATTATCAGCTACCGCGGCAAGGACACGTCGGTCAGTTGGAACGCCACCCTCCCGAAGGCCGGCCGCCTGACCGTCTGGCTCGAGCAGGCCAACGCCGGCGCCGGCGGGTCGGAGTATGACCTCGCCGTCGGCGACCACGTGCTGCACGGGCAGATTCGCCACACCACCGACTGGGATGCCTATACGTGGGTCAAAGTGGGCGAGGTCCGGGCCGAGAAAGCCGGGTCGTGCGCCATCCGCATCACGCCTACCAAGCAGGTGGATGGCCGGCTCGGCAACATTCGTGCGGTGGCCGTTGGCGGTACCGCGCCGCCGGCGCCCGCGCCCGCCGCCTCCGGCAGCCGCTGGCTCCTCTATCACGAGCCCATCGAGGTCGGGCCCGGCAGCCGGGTTCAGGCCAAGGCCGCCCGCCTCGGCTACGGCGTCAGCGGTACGGCCACGTTCGCCTACGGCGACAAGGGCTCACCGCCCGCCCAGCCGTTGCCCGACGAAACCCCCTGGCGCAAGACGATCAACGCGAGCGGCCTGATCGACCGCATCCTCGCCCTCAAGACGTACGACGGCCGGTGGAAAGACGGCGTGCCCGCGTACGTCAAGGCGCTCGCGGACCCGGCCGGCCCCGTCCGGTACTGGGCCGTGGTGGGCCTGCACCAGGCGCACGCGGGCGGCCCGCCGCCGCAGGAGATGCTTGGGAAGGTCCGGGCGCTTCTAAAGGACGAGGCGCCGTCGGTACCGATTGCCGCCGCCCACGCCCTCGTGGATTGGGGCGAGGCGGACGCGGGCCTCGCGCGGTTGGTCGAGGCCCTCTCGGCTCCCGGCGAAAAGACGCGGCTGCTGGCGGCACACTCGCTGGAGCGGCTCGGCAAAAAGGCCCTGCCCGTCCGCGACGCCATCGAAAAAGCCGCCAAGGGACAGAGCGGATACCCCGGCCGCCTCGTGCCGCGCATCGCCAAAACGCTGAAGGAGATGTAACGTCATGGCCGCGGCACGCCGCGGCCTACGGGATCGGCTTGCGGACCTGCTCGGCCGCCCACTCGACCATCGGGCGGGCGGTCTTCCGCCACGCCTCTTCCTCGCCCGGGGCCGTGTGCCCGAACGCCTTGAAGGCCGGGCCCGGTGCGCCGGGGTTGGCGAGGTCCGCCAAGGCCGGGTCCCGGCCGTACACGCCGCCCGTTTCCTTCGCGGGCAGGCGCGGCGCGCTTGCTTCGGCCGGACCGCCCGTCTGGAACCACAGGTTCGACGCAAAGCGGAACGTCTCGGGGTGCGTGTCGGGCCCGATGTTGACGTGGCCGCGCAGTTCCCCCGCCTTCCAGACGACGAGGTTGTGGGCGAACGTGTTGCGCCGGCACCGCAGGTACCCCTCGGCCCGCTGCTCCTGCAGGATGCGCAGCACGTACCGCCTCGGCCGCACCACCGTGTTGTAGAGGAACGCCGAGTCCTCCGTGCCAACGAACGCCACGGCCGCGCCGGCGCCCACGACGACGTTCCCGAGGGCCATCGACCGGCGGTTCTCGTACGTCGCGCCCGGCGGCCGGAAGTATCGCAGGCCCGTCGACCCGCCGAACTGGACGGCCCGGTCGCCGGCGTCGCGGAACCGGCACCGGCGGACGACGACCTCGCTCGATCCGCCCTTGGCCTGGATGCCGTTCGACCCGGCGGGGGTGCGGCTTTCGAGGGTGCACCCGACGAACAGGGCGCGGTGGCACCCGACCATGTCGATGCCGCTGCCTCCGCCGTCGCCCCAGCCGCGCACCGTGCACCGCTCGACGAGCAGGTCGTCCACGCCCGAGAGCTTGATGCCGTCGATGTTGCCGCGCGGCCCCGTGTCCTCCACGACCAGCCCCCGAAGCACGATGTGGTGGGCGGGGGTGCCGAACGACCCGCCGTCGTCCAGGTTCAGGCCGTTCGACCGCGGCCGGCGGACCGTGAAGTCGGCCAGCACGAGGTGGGCGGCGTCGGGCAGGTGGATCGTGCCGCCCTCGAACACCGCCGGGCGCGACGCGTCGGCGCTGCGAACCGTGACCGGCGCGCCCGCCCGGCCGCGCACGTTGGCGGCATACACGCCGCCCGTGTACACGCCCGGCGCGAGCTCGATCACCGTGCCGGGCGCGGCTTGGCCCAAGGCGCGGTTGAGGCCGGCGGTGTCGGTGACGCGAACGGGCGCGGGCGCCGCCGCGGCAGTCGCGGCCGCCAGAATCGTCGCCAAAACGGCCGTTACCGGCCGCGCTGCGCTGCAATGAATCATCGGGCATCCTCCCGAGCGTTGTGCCGCCCATCCTAACACGGCCGGGCGCGGCGGGTCACGAAGGAATGTCGTTGGCGGCAGCGCCGCACGCGGGTATCGTGACGGCGGATGGCATTGCCACCGTCCGGATGAAGGGATAATTCTGGAGCAGCAATCCGAGGTCACACGCCGTACATAGCCCAGGACGACCGCCTCGGCACTCGTCCCCCGAAAGGAGTCGCCATGTCGCACACCACCGCCATGACCCGCCGACGTTTTCTCCAGGCCTCGGCCAGCGCGGCCGCGCTCGCCGCCCTGGGCGCCCGCGCCCGGGCGGCCTCGCCCGCCAAGCCGAACGTCGTCATCATCTACGCCGACGACCAGGGCTACGGCGACCTGTCGTGTTACGGGGCCGCGAAGCTGAAGACGCCGAACATCGACCGCATGGCCGCCGAGGGCATGAAGTTCACGGACTTCTACGTCACCGCGCCGGTGTGCACGCCCACGCGGTCGTCGCTCATGACCGGGTGCTACCCCAAGCGTGTGGGCCTGCACCACCACGTCATCTTCCCGAACCAGACGCGGGGCCTCCACCCCGACGAGGTGACGCTGGCCGAACTGATGAAGCGCGCCGGCTACGCGACGGCCTGCATCGGCAAGTGGCACCTGGGGCACCTGCCCCAGTTCCTGCCGACCAGCCAGGGCTTCGATTCGTACCTCGGCATCCCGTTCAGCAACGACATGTGGCTGCCGCCCAACATGACGTTCGCGAAGGACTGCCGCCTCGGCGATGGGCTCAAGGTCGAAAACCTCAAAGGCGAGGTCAAGGATCGCAACAAGGTGCCCCTGATGCGCAACGCCGAGGTCATCGACTACCCCGTCGACCAATCAACGCTGACGGAGCGGTACACCGACGAGGCGGTCCGGTTCATCACGGCGCACAAGGACAGCCCCTTCTTTCTCTACCTGCCGCACACCATGCCGCACTACCCCCTGCACGTGTCCGAACGGTTCAAGGGCAAGAGCGAGGCCGGCCTGTTTGGCGACGTCATCGAGTGCATCGACTGGTCGACCGGCCGCATCCTCGACACGATCCGCCGGCTCGGCCTCGCCGAGAAGACCATCGTCGTTTACACGTCCGACAACGGTCCGGCGGCCGGGTCGGCCGGCCCGCTGCGCGGTAAGAAGGGCTCGACGTGGGAAGGCGGCATGCGCGAGCCGTGCCTCATGTGGGGGCCCGGCCGCATCCCCGCCGGCGCGGTCTGCTCCGAGGTGGCGACCATCATGGACATGCTGCCCACGTTTGCCGGCCTCGCGGGGGCCCGCGTGCCCACCGACCGGGTCATCGACGGCAAGGACATTTGGCCGCTCATGTCCGGCCAAGCGGACGCCAAGTCGCCGTACGACGTGTTCGTCTACTACAGCGCCCAGGGCAACCTCGACGCCATCCGCCAAGGCCACTGGAAGTACCGCAAGGCCAAGCCCCGCCAGCCTCGCCGCAAGAAGGGCGAGAAGGCGCCGCCCCCCGCCGTGGCCAAGCCCGAGCTGTACGACCTCAGCAAGGACATCGGCGAGACGGTGAACCTGGCCGACCAGCACCCGGACATCGTCGCGCGCCTCGCCAAGCTCATGGCCGACTTCGACGCCGAACTCGAGAAGACGTCGCGGCCCATGGGGCAGGGATGAGGCGCCTCGATTCGGAACCGCCGCGGTGTCCGGACCGATCCGTACAAGCAGGAGTTGCCATGCCAAAGCCGCTGGCCCGCCGTTCGTTTCTCAAGACGGCCGCCTGCACCGCGCTCGGGGCCGCGCTCGCTGCGCCTTTCGCCCGCCGCGCCCGCGCCGCCGCCGCCAAGGGCGCCCGGCCGAACATCCTGCTCATCATGGCCGACGACATGGGGTTCTCGGACATCGGCTGTTACGGGTCGGAGGTCCGAACGCCGAACCTCGACGGCCTGGCCCGCCGGGGCATCCGGTTCACCCAGTTCTACAACATGGCCAAGTGCAACCCGACGCGGTCGACGCTGCTGACCGGCCTGTACTTCCGCAAGCGCTATTCGGAGAACGCCCGCTCGCTGGGCGCCCTGATGCGCGGGGCCGGCTATTACGCCGCCACCAGCGGCAAGGAACATTTCGACCGCTGGGTCCCCAAACACTGCTACGCCACGGAGTCGTTCGACGACGCGTTCACCTTCTGGGCGTGTACGCAATACTTCATTCCGCCGGGATGGAACTTCACCAGCCCGTTCAAACTCAACGGCGAGGTGGTGGACCCGAAGACGATTCCCATCTCGCGCCAACCGTTCTACAAGACAGACGTCGTCACCGACTACGCCCTGCGGTTCCTGGAGAAGGCGGAGTCGGCCGCGAAACCGTTCTTCCTGTACCTGCCGTATCACGTGGCCCATTACCCGCTCCAGGCGCGGCCGGAGGATATCGAGAGGTATCGCGGCACGTACCGGAAGGGGTGGGACGCCGTCCGCGCCGAACGGTTTGCCCGGCAGAAGGCGCTGGGCGTCCTGCCGCCGGGCACCCGCCTCAGTCCGCCGGAGGACAACATCTCTCCGCACGGCGGCAGCAAGGACTGGGTCTCCTGCACCCCGTGGGACAAGGTGCCCGAGGGCGCCAAGGACCAGCTCGATCTGGAGATGGCCGTCTTCGCCGCCATGATCGACCGGATGGATCAGAACATCGGCCGGGTGCTGAAGACGATTGAGGCGATGGGCCGGGCCGAGAACACCCTCGTCCTGTTCCTCGTCGACAACGGCTCGTGCCCGTTCGACCACAGCCACCGCAAGAAGGACCCCGACGCCCCCCTCGGCTCGGCCGGCTCGTACGCCTGCCTGCGGACCGCCTGGGCGTGCGTCGGCAACACGCCGTGGCGGTACTACAAGCAGTTTGGCCACGAGGGCGGACCACACACGCCGCTGGTGGCCCACTGGCCCGGCGTCATCGAGCCGGGCATCACGCACCAGGTGGGGCACGTGGCGGACATCCTGCCCACGCTCCTCGAGGCAGCCGGCGCCGCGTATCCCGAGGAGGCCGACGGCAAGCCCACGCCCAACCTCGACGGGTCGAGTCTGATGCCGATCTTCCGAGGCCGGAAGCGGCCACGGGCCGACATCCTGGTCTCCGGCTGGAAAGACCAGAAACGCATGGTCCGCATCGGCGACTGGAAGATCGTCCGCGCCAGAAACCAGCCCTGGGAACTCTACCACATGGCCCAGGACCCCTCCGAACTGAACAATCTGGCCGGCGCCCGGCCGGAGAAGGTCAAGGAAATCGTCCAGCGCTACGAGGCCTGGCTGAAGGCCAACGAGGCCAAGCCGACCTGAGGGTGTCGCACCGGCGAAAGGCAAGAAGATGGCCCGACGAGACAACGTCACACGAAGGGGGTTTCTACGGGCGGCCGGGGGCGCGCTGGCCGCGGCCGCCGCCGGCATGACGCTCGGAACCTCGGCCCGGCCGGCCCGCGCCGCGGGAGCCGGCGCCCGGAACGACCGGCCCAACATCCTGCTCATCATGGCCGACGACATGGGCTTCTCGGACATCGGCTGCTACGGCGGCGAGATCCGGACGCCCCACATCGACGGCCTCGCGACGCGCGGCATTCGCTTTACCCAATGCTACAACAACGCCAAGTGCGGGCCCACCCGGGCCTCGCTCCTGACGGGCCTGTACGACCAGCAGGTTGGCACCGGGCCACTCAAGCACAGCGTGACCCTGGCCGAAGTGCTCAAGACCGCCGGCTACCGGACACTGATGGCCGGCAAGTGGCACCAGAGCGAGATTCCCGTCAAGCGCGGCTTCGACCGATACTACGGCCTGGCCGACGGGTGCTGCAACTTCTGGAATCCCGGCCGACAGCGCGACGGCGAACCGCCACCCGGCCGCAAGCGGAAAAGCTGGCGACGCTGGGCCATCGACGAGAAGGTCTTTCAGCCCTACACGCCCGAGGACCCGAACTTCTACACCACCGACGCCTTCACGGACCACGCCCTCCAGTACCTCGACCAATACGGGAAGGAAGACCGGCCGCTGTTTCTGTACCTGGCGTACACGGCCCCGCACTACCCGCTGCACGCCTGGCCGGAAGACATTGCCCGCTACCGCGACACGTACACGATGGGGTGGGACGAACTGCGCCGCCGGCGGTTCGAGCGGCAGGTGGCCATGGGCCTCCTCGACCGCTCGTGCGATCCCGCGCCGCGCGACCCCGGCGTCATGCCCTGGAAGGACGCGAAGAACAAGGACGCGTGGGCTCTGAAGATGGCCGTCTACGCCGCCATGATCGACCGCATGGACCAGAACATCGGCCGCGTGCTCGACAAGTTCAAGGAACTTGGCCGACTCGAAAATACGCTCATCATCTTCCTCGCGGACAACGGCGGGTGCTCCGAGAACGTGAACAAGACGCCGGACATCCCCCCGGGGCCCCTGCCCTCGTACCGCACCGTTGACGCGCCGTGGGCCAACGCCTCGAACACGCCGTTCCGCAAATACAAGTCGTGGGACCACGAGGGCGGCATCTGCACGCCGTTCATCGTGGCCTGGCCGAAGGTCATCACCAAGGGCGGACAAATCAACACCCGCGACGTCGGCCACATCATCGACGTCATGCCCACCTTCTGCGACGTCGCCGGCGCCACGTACCCCGCGGAGTTCAACGGGCACAAGGTGCTGCCGCCCGAAGGCAAGTCGCTCGCGCCCCTCTTCGAGGGCAAGCCGCGCGAGGCCCGCGAGGCCCTTTACTGGCAATTCGGTTCCAGCAAGGCCGTCCGCGACGGCAAGTGGAAACTCGTCAAACACGGCAAGGACGACTGGGAACTCTACAACATGGAGGCCGACCGGTGCGAACTCCGGAACCTCGCCTCCAAAGACCCCGACCGCGCCGCCTCCATGGCCAACCTGTGGGACCAATGGCGCGCCCGCTGCGAACGCGACTACAAAGGCTGACGATGCCGTGCCACGGCCGGCCGGATGGGCGGCATGGCCGCGCCCCAAGGCGTGCACGCTCGGACGAGACCGGCGAAAGCAGAGCAGCGGCCAGTGCGACGGCCGTATGAGGAGACATTGCATGCAGCGCCCCATCGCCGTGCTGACCGCGCTCGCCGTCGCCCTCGCCCTGACCACCACCGCCGTCGCCGCCTGGCCCCGGCACACCATCGACGACTCCAGCCGCGGGGCCGACGGCACCCGCCTGGCCGACGTGAACGGCGACGGCCACCCCGACATCGTCACCGGCTGGGAGCAGGGCGGCGTCACGCGCGTCTACCTGAACCCCGGCCCGAAGAAGGCCAAGGCCGCCTGGCCGGCCGTTACCGTCGGCAAGACGCCGAACGTCGAGGACGCCGTGTTCGCGGACCTCGACGGCGACGGCGCCACCGACGTCGTCTCCTCGTGCGAGGGCCAGACGCGGACCATGTTCGTCCACTGGGCCCCCAAGGACAAGGCCCGGTACCTGGACCCGAAGGCGTGGACCACGGAGCCGCTGCCCGCCTCCAAAGGCCGCATGATGTGGATGTTCGCCGTACCCGCCCAAGTGGACGGCGCGTGCGGCACGGATCTCCTCGCCGCCGGCAAGGGCAAGGGCGCCGCCCTCGGCTGGTTCCAGTCGCCCGCCAACCCGCGCGACCTGGCCGCCTGGACGTGGCATCCCCTCCAGGACGTTGGCTGGATCATGTCGCTCGCCTTGCACCACGCCGGCGGCACGGGCGATTGGGGCGTCCTGGCCTCCGACCGCAAAGGGCCCACGCGGGGCGTCTTCCGGCTCGCCAAGCCCGGCCCCGGCGCCGACCTCACGCGACCCGCCGCCTGGCGGCGCCACGACATCGGCGGCGCCGAACGCGAAGTCATGTTCCTCGACAACGCCGACCTCGACGGCGACGGCCTCCGCGACGTCCTGGTGGCCGCCAAGCCGCGGGAGGTGCTGTTTCTGCGCCGCCTCTCCCGCGACGCCCCGACGCACCAGTCGCACACGGTGGCCACGCCCGAGACGGCCGGCAGGGCCAAGGCCGCGGCCGTCGGCGATATTGACCTGGACGGCCGCGCCGACCTCGTCTTCTCGTGCGAAGGCGCCACGCCGCCGCTCTCGGGCGTTATGTGGCTCTCGTACGCAACATCGCCCACGGAACGCACCTGGCAGGCCCACGACATCAGCGGCCCCGAGGGCGTCAAGTTCGACCTCATCGTTCTGCTGGACCTCGACGGCGACGGCGACCCCGACGTCCTGACGTGCGAGGAACGCGCGAACCTTGGCGTCATCTGGTACGAGAACCCGGCACGCTAGACCGACGGGCCGGCTTTTTCCTTGCAACAAGCCGCTTGGCGAAAGCATAATCGAGCCATGCGGAAGGGTCGGCAAGCGCCCGCCGACCCGACTTCAAGTCGAGAGGAGGGATCCATGGCGTCGAGCACCGGTTTCGCGCGTTTGGCCCGCACCGGCGGTGTGGCCTTGCTGCTGGCAGCCGTCGCCCTCGTCACCGGCTGCGAGGACCCCGGCATCGCGTTCAACCGGGCCGGTATGGACGCCTACAGCCGAGGCAACTACAGCGAGGCACGAGCCGCCTTCGAGGAAGCCATCGAACGTAACCCGGACGTGGGCGTGTACTACTTCAATCGCGGTATGAGCGAGCAGGCCCTCGGCAACTTCTCCCAGGCCGTCTTCAACTACCAGATGGCCAACAAACTCGACGTCTCGCTCGTCGACGCCTACAAAAACGCCTCGAACTGTTACCTGCAACTCGGCAAGCCCGAGATGGCCCGGGCCGTTCTGGAAGAGGGCACACGCACCAATCCCTACACCGCCGAGTCGTTCATTTACCTCGCCCGCTTCCACGAGGACCGGGGCGATCTGTTCAACGCCAAACTCGCCCTGGCCAAGGCCGTCGCCGCCGACCCCGAGAACCCCGGGGCTCATCGCGAATACGCCCAGATGCTGCTCCGCGCCGGCGAACGCGACAAGGCCGTCGAACACCTGCGCAAGAGCCTGGAACTGCAGCCCGTTCAGCCGGAGGTCTCCGCCCAGTTGTCGGAACTCGCCCCGGCCCAAGCCAATCTGCCGCCGCCCAAACCGTAGAGTGCGCCCGCGCCATGCAACCGGCACCTGATACCCATTCCTCCAACGGCTCGCGTCGGCGAGCCGTTGGCTTTCTGGCCGTCGCCCTGCTCGTGGTCTGGGCGCCTCGCCCCGCCTCGGCTTGGAGCGACCCCGCCCGCCGCCTCATCATCGAGGAGGCCGTCCGCCGCCTGCCCGACCCCATGCGCGGCCTGTTGGACGGGCCAACGCACCTCGGGCGGCTCCAGGACGCGGCCGCCGCGCCCGCAGACGACGCCGATACCCCCGGGGCGCCCTATCAGCCCGATCAGGATCCGCGCCGCGTTTTCCGGATCGATGCCGCCGCCGGCGAGTTGCCCGCCTTTGCCGACATTCCCCGCCGGCAGGCCGAGGCCGAGGCCGCCCTCGGCGCCGAGACGGTCCGCCGGATGGGGACGGCGCCCTGGGCGGCCACAGACGCCCTCGACCGTCTGGCCCATGCCCTGACCGACGGCCGGACCGACGCCATCTTCGCCTCGGCCGGCGACCTCGCACGCATCGTTGCCGACCTCCACATGCCGCTACACACCACGGTGAACCACGACGGCCAACTCACGGGCAACCACGGCATCGGCGGGGTGCTGGCGGTCGGCCTCATCGGCCGGCGCCTCGACGCCTGCCGGAAAGCCGTCCGCCAGGATAGGCAGGTCGCCCGGTACCTGGCGGACCCGGCCGACAGCCTGTTCAACTGGCTCGCCACAGCCCACGGCCGCACAGCGCCGATCCTGGAGGCCGACACCGCCGCCCGAAACCGCTCGACGTACAACCCCGCCCAGCACCCGGAAGACTTGGCGTCACCGGACGCCGCTAAGCCGTATTACGAGGCGCTGGCGGCGGAACTGGCGCGGCGCGGGGCGCCCGAGGCCGCCGCCCTCCGCGATGCCGCCGCCCACTTGGCCGACCTCCTCTACACGGCCTGGGTGCGGGCCGGTAAACCGCTTACGCTCCAGCCGCCGGACGAGGACGAGGACGCCGGCGCCTCGCCGCCGTACTGGCTCATCGCCTTGGCCGCCTTCATGCTGTTCATGCTCTTCTGGCCCCGGCGGCAGGCCCGCCCGGGCGACGGGGACAAAGGCAGCGCCGGCTCCGACCCGCCCTGAGCCGATACACGGCGCGAGCGGTCGCCCGGCGGATCTGGCTGCTCCACACGCCGCCGCGGCCCGTCCGCGGCGCCCCGGAATACCGATGGCCGATCCACTGCACACCTTTCGCGTCGTCTCGTTCGGCTGCAAGGTCAACCAGACCGAGGGCCGGACGCTGGCCGAACGCCTCCGGGCCCTGGGGCTCTGCGAGGTCGGGCCGCGCAGCCCGGCAGACCTCGTTCTCGTCAACACGTGCTGCGTCACGGCCGAGGCCGCACGCCAAGGCCGACAACGCGCCCGCAAGGCCCTGCGCCGGGCGGCAACCGTTGCGGTCACGGGGTGCGCGGCGCATCCGGCCTCCGGCGACGCCGACCTCCGCGCCTTGGCGGGCCTCGTGGCGCTGGACGCCGACAAGGACCGGCTCCTCGCCCGTCTCCGGCAGACGGGCCGTCTGCCCGACGCGCCGGCGACGGTCGCCGCGGACGCCACCCCCGCCGGGCCCCGCCCCGCCCCCCCGCACCGCAGCCGGGCCATGCTCAAGGTGCAGGACGGATGCCCCGGCGGATGCGCCTACTGCATCGTGCCGAAGGTTCGGCCCCACGTTTGGTCCGTGCCCGTGGACGACGCCGTCCGCCAGGCCCAGGCCCTGGTGGCCGAGGGGTTCCGCGAGATCGTCCTGTGCGGCATCCACCTGGGCCTGTACGGTGCGGACCTCCCGGACCGCCCAACACTCGCCGGTCTCATCGAGCATCTTCTGGCGGTGGACGGCCTTGGCCGGCTGCGGCTCTCGAGCCTCTCGCCCGCGGCGGTCACGGGCGCGCTGGTCGCGCTGCTGGCGGCGGAGCCGGACCGCCTGTGCCCGCACGTGCACCTCTCGCTCCAGTCCGGCGACGACGCCGTCCTGAAGGCCATGGGCCGGCCCTACACGAGCCGCCAGTTCCTGGACACCGTGGAGCGGATCCGGGCGGCTGCGGACGAGCCCGCCATCACGACCGACGTCCTCGTGGGCTTTCCGGGCGAGACCGACGCAGCTTTCGAGGCCACCCTCCGCGTGGCCCGCGAGGCACGTTTCTCGCGGATGCACGTCTTTCCGTTCTCGCGGCGGCCGGGCACGCGCGCCGCCGACATGCCCGACCGCGTGCCGAACCCCGTGAAACAGGAGCGCCGACGCCGGGTCGCCGACCTCGGCGCCACCCTGGCCGAGGCGTATCGCCGGCGCCTCGTCGGCCGAGCGGAACGCGCGATCGTCGAGACGGTCCTCGCCGACGGCTCGGCCAAGGGCCTGGCCGCACGGTACGTCCGCGTGGCGGTGCGGGGGCCCCTGCCCCCTGGAATCGGCCGGCGCAACCTGGTGCCCGTGCGGCTGGTTCGTGCGGCACCGGGCGCTCTTGAGGCGCAGCCCCGGCCGTAAACGCCAGTCTCTTGCAAGCGCGCGCGTCCGCCGCTACAGTCTTGGCCATGGGTTCACGCACGATAACCCCCGCCGAGGGACCGGTTTGCGGCTGCATTCGCCCGCCCGGGTCGCGCAGCATCACGAACCGGGCGCTGATTGTGGCGGCCCTGGCCGACGGCGATTCGGTGCTCGAAGGCATCGGCCTCTCCAACGACACCCGCGTCTGCGCCGAGGCGCTCGGGACCCTGGGCATCGGCGTCGACCTGGACGAGGCCGGCCGACGCATGCACGTCGCCGGGTGCGTGGGAGCCGTACCCCTGGGGCCGGCTGACGTGTACACAGGCGACTCGGGCACCGCCACACGGTTCATAACGGCGTTGGTCGCCGCCGGCCAGGGGCGGTACCGCGTGGACGGCACCCCGCGGATGCGCGAGCGGCCCATCCAGGACCTGCTGGACGGCTTGGCGGCCCTGGGCGTCAAGGCCGCCAGCGAAGCGGGCTCCGGCTGCCCGCCCGTGGTCATCGAGACGTCCGGTCTGGGCGGGGGCGCCGTGACACTGAGCGGCGCCGTCTCGAGCCAGTACCTGTCGGGCCTCCTGATGGCGACCCCGGCCGCCAGCGGGCCGGTCACCCTCGTCGTGGCCGGCGAACTCGTTTCCAAGCCGTACGTGGACATGACGGTGGCGGTGATGGAGGCGTTCGGCGTAGCGCCCCAGCGCGACGGTTATGCGCGGTTCCACATCGCAGCGCCGCTGGCGTACCAGGCCCGGACGTATGCGGTGGAGGCCGACGCCTCGAGCGCGAGTTACTTTCTGGCCGCCGCCGCCGCCACCGGCGGCTGCGTCACCGTGGAGGGCCTGCCCCGGTCCAGCGCCCAGGGCGACGCGCGGTTCCCGGACGTGTTGCGCGCGATGGGCTGCGAGGTGGACTGGACCGACGCCGGCGTCACGGTGACGGGGCCGCAGCACCTGTCGGGCCTGAGGATCGACCTGAACGCAATGCCCGACATGGTCCTGACACTGGCGCCGCTGGCGGTGCTGGCCCACGGCCGGACGGTCATTGAGAACGTGGCCAACCTGCGCGTGAAGGAATCGGACCGCCTGTCGGCCCTGGCGACGGAACTCACGCGTCTGGGCGCCACCGTCGAGGAACGCCCCGACGGCCTCGTCATCACGCCGCCCAAAACGGTCACGCCGGCCGAGGTCGCCACCTACAACGACCACCGCATCGCCATGGGGATGGCGGTCGTCGGCCTGGCCGTCCCGGGCATCCGCATCGCCGATCCCGAGTGCGTCGGGAAGACGTATCCCGGGTTCTTCGGCGACCTGGAAACCCTGGCGGGGAAGGAGTAGTGGCCGTGAAACAGGCGAGGCAAACGATCCTGCTGATGCTGGCGGCCGGGTGCGCTCTGGCGGCCGGGTGCTCCGGGTGGCGGCTGGGAGGGACCCAGATCCGCCGCGACGTCTACATGAACCTCATGACCCCCCTCCAGCAGGCCGAATACCGCTATTTAGAGGCCACCGATAAGCCCGTCAGCCTGCGATTGGCGTACCTCCAGGGAATTGGAGTTTATCAAACGTGGGCCGAACAGCCGAAAGACATTCAGGATGCCGTTCTGCGCCGGGAGGTCCGGGAGGACATGACGCCCGTCCAGGTGCAGATGGCGTGGGGGCATCCGAACGATAAACGGGACACGACGCTCCCGGCCGAGCGGGCCGATAACCACACCCGCGAGGTCTGGGGCTACAACATCACGTCCCACGGCATCGGTGGCAGCCAGTATGAGCGAAGCGTGTGTTTCTACGACGGGCACGTCCTCTGGGTCCGAGAGGGACGATAGCCGACCACCTTCCCCTGCCCTGCGGCTGCTACTCGTGTCGTCCCGGTCCCACTTGGCCAATCGCCTCCGCACCCTGTTTGAGTCCACCCCCGTCGAGATCGCCGAACTGGCCCTCCCCATAGCCTCGCCCCCCGACGATGCCGACGCCGTCCTCGTGGATCTGCCGGACCCCGATGCGGGCGCCACCGAGCGGACGTTGGGGCTGGTGTCGCGCCTCAGCGAGGGCCCCCTGCCGATCCTGATCGTGGGCAACCCGCCTCGTCCGACGCGCCTTGCCCTGTACCGGGCGGGGGCGATGGGGTTCGTCTGTCCGGAGGAGGACCCCGAGGAACTGGCGGCCCGGATCGGGAGCCTGTCGGGAGCGAAGCGGACGGCCACCCGCGCCGTCCAGCGGTTGCGTGCCCACTCGCGGCATCTGGACGAGCAGTTGCGGTTGGCCCAGCGTCTTCAGATGGACTTCCTGCCCCGGCGGATGCCGGGGATGGCGACTGCCCGGTTCGCCGCCCGTCTGGAACCCGCCGCCTGGGTGGCCGGCGACTTCTACGACATCTTCCGCCTGGACGAGGATCACGTGGGGTTCTACGTGGCCGACGCCGTGGGCCACGGCATACCGGCGGCCCTGTTGACGGTATTTGTCAAGAAATCGCTCCAGACCAAGCACATCGAGGGCAAGCACTACGAACTGATCCCGCCCGAGGAGGCGCTGCGGCTGCTGAACGCCGACCTCTTATCGGCTCAACTCCAGGAAACGCCGTTCATCACGCTGGTGTACGGCCAGTTTAACGAACGAACGCGGGAACTCGTGTACGCCCGGGCGGGGCATCCGGAACCGCTGCTGCTCGGCCCGAAGGCCGCCTTCAAACCCCTCGATGCCGAAGGCCCCCTGCTGGGCATCTTTGCGGACGCCACGTTCGAGGCCCGCCGGCGCGTCCTGGAACCCGGGCAGCGGCTGCTCCTTTACAGCGACGGGGCGGAACGCGTGGACCCCGTCCGCCGGGCCAACCCGGCCCGCCTGCACAACATCATCCAGACGGCCGCGCTCCTGCCCGTCGAGGCCCTTCTGGACGCGGTCCTCGATGCCGTCCGCGGGGCCACGGGCGGCCAACGCCTGGCCGATGACGTGACTCTCGTGGCCCTGGAAATGAACGAGGCCGACGACGAGCCTGTCTAGGCCCCGTCTTGCGATGCCTCCACCTCCGGACTCCTTTCTCTTGCAGCCACCGCCGGGTAAGGCGTATAATCCGGGTTCGAGTGCCGTTTCATACCGCAACCGGGGCCGGGCGGACCGGACCGCTGGAGGCGGCGTTGCCGTTTTCCTGAACCGACACGACCAAGTCGTGGGTACCTCATGTTGGCCAAGCGAATCATCCCGTGCCTGGACGTCGACCGCGGCCGGGTGGTCAAGGGAACGCGGTTCGTCGACCTCCGCGACGCCGGCGACCCGGTTGAGGTGGCGGCACGCTACGACGCCGAAGGGGCCGATGAACTCGTTTTTCTGGACATCACGGCCAGCCACGAGCGGCGCGACATCCTCCTGGACATCGTCGCCCAAACGGCCGAGCAGATCTTCATGCCGCTGACCGTCGGCGGCGGCGTCCGGACCTTGGACGACATCCGCCGGCTCCTCCGTGCCGGCGCCGACAAGGTCTCGGTCAACTCGGCGGCCGTTCGCGAGGCCGACTTCGTCCGCCGGGCCGCCGAACGCTTCGGCAGCCAGTGCATCGTTGTCGCCATCGACCCGAAACGCCTCCAGGAAGGCGACCAGACAGTTTGGCGGGTTCACATCGACGGCGGCCGGGTTCCCACGGACCTCGAGGCGGTTGCCTGGGCACGCCGCGTCGAAGCCCTCGGCGCGGGCGAAATCCTCCTGACGAGCATGGACGCCGACGGCACCCAGAACGGTTACGACCTGGCGATGACCCGGGCCGTCGCCGAGGCCGTCACGATTCCCGTCATCGCGAGCGGCGGGTGCGGGGCGCCCGACCACATCGTCGAGGTGCTGACCCGCGGCAAGGCCGACGCGGCATTGGCGGCCAGTATCTTCCACTATCGGCAGTACACGATCGCCGAAACGAAAGCGGCGCTCGAGCAGGCGGGCGTACCCGTCCGCCGGCCGTTCGCCGCCTCGCCCGAGGCCTGACCCCCCGGGCGAGCGAGTCGCTGGGAACCAACGGTATGACCGAGGCATCCCGCACGCCAACGGGCAACTTCGACGCGCTGCTGGACCTCGCGCGGCAGCGCGGCGCGTCGGACCTGTACCTGAAAGCCGGCCGGCCGCCCATCCTGCGTCTCGACGGCGAGATCGTTTACACCGAGTCGGCGGCCCTTGACGCCGCGCACATCGACCACCTCCTGGAACCCATCCTCGCCGAACGGACCCGGGCCAGGCTCGACGCGCGCGGCGACGGTGAGTTCGCCTACGCGCCCGGCAACGGCGAGCGGTTCCGAGTCAGCGTGTACCGGCAGCGGGGGCAGACGAGCGTGGCGGTGCGGCGCGTTAAGCGCCACATTCCCACCTTCGACGACCTGCACCTGCCCCGCGACACGATGGAGCGAATATGCCAAGCCCCGCACGGCCTCGTCATCGTGGCGGGCGTGACGGGCACCGGCAAGTCCACCACCATCGCCGCCTGCCTCGATACCATCAACGCCACCCGGCAGTGCCACATCGTGACGGTCGAAGACCCGATCGAGTACCTGCTGGACGACAAGGAGGCGTTCGTCGACCAGCGCGAGATCGGCGCCGATGTCCCCTCCTACGCCGTGGCGCTGGAGTCGTTGCTGCGCGAGGATCCGGACGTCGTGTTTGTGGGCGAGATGCGGTCGCGCGACAGTGCCGAGGGCGTTCTCCGGGCCGCCGAAACCACCCGCCTCGTCTTCACCACGACCCACGCCAACAGCGCACCAGGGACCATTCCCCGCGTGCTCGACCTCTTCGAAGGCCACGAACGCCGGCTGGCGCTCGATACGCTTGCCGTCAGCCTGGTGGCGGTGGTGTACCAGCGGCTGGTGCCGGCGGCGGACCCGAACGTGGCCCGCGTGCCCGCTACGGAGATCCTGTTTGCCACGCCGGCCATCCGCAGCGCCATCCGCTCGGGCGAGATCGACCGCCTGTCGGACGTCATCGCCGCCGGCGCCGACGAGGGCATGCACGACCTTACGCAGGACCTGGCACGCCTCGTACGCGAGGAATGGATCCAGCCGAGGGCGGCCTACCAGGTGGCGCCGAACCCGGATGCCCTGAAGATGGCTATCCGCGGCATTCACGTCAACAAGGGGACCGTGCGATGACCCGACGGTTGCGTATCCCGCCCCGCCGGCGCCCCGGCCTTTCGCTCGCCGTGGCGGCTCTGGCCGTGCCGGCCGCCCTGGTCGCCCTGGTCGCCACCGCCGCGGCCGCCGAGGCCACCGCCGACGGCACGTACTACCCCACGGGGGTGCCGGGGCCGGACATGGCGCCGGCCGGCTTGTCTGTAGTCGCCCTGGTACGGGTGGGTCTGCTTCTGATACTGGCTGCCGCCGTCTTCTACGCAACCCACTGGGTCTTCAAGGACACGCAATTTGTGGGCACCGACCGTCCGGCATGGAGCGGCGGCGTGCTGGCGGCGGGGCTGGTTGGCTGGGCCGTCGCCCTGTTGGTACCGTGGCTGGCGGTGGGGTATCCGCTGGGCGTGGTGGTGTTCGCGGCGGTGTCGCTGGTGTACGTGGCCCACCGGAACGCCCGGGTCACGGCGCCGCTGCGCGTTCTGACGGGGGCGCACTGGACACGGCTCCGCACGAGGTCGCCGAAAGGCGATTGGGCCACCATGGGGACGGCCCAGCCGGACGTCACGTTCCTTGGGTACGACGACATTCCCCGCCGCCCGGATGCGGCATCGTTCGAACAACAGCGGGCTAACCTGGAAGTGCAACGCCTGGTGCGCGAGGCGATCGACCGCGGGGCATCGGTCCTGGGAATCATAGCCCGCCCCCAGAAAGGTGCCGTCCGGTACCGGGTGAGCGGCGAGATGACCGCCGGCGGCGAGATGGACGTTGCCCTCACCGGCCACATCGTCCGCACGGTCAAACGGCTGGCCGGCCTCAACCCGGACGAGGCCCGCAAGCCCCAGGAAGGCCGGCTCCAAGCGGTCGCCGACGGCCGCAACTACGACCTGCGCGTTCAGACGGCCGGCACGGTCCGTGGGGAACAGGTGGCCATCCGCATCCGCGACCAGGCCGCCACCCAACTCCGCCTTGAAGACCTCGGCCTGAGCGAGGAACAGGTGGTTGCCCTGCAAGATGCCCTGGGCCAGCGGCCGGGCCTCGTCCTTCTGTCCGGGCCGAAGGACACCGGCCTCACGACCACGCTCCACGCGTGCCTCCGCCACCTCGACCGATACGTGAACACGGTAGTGGCCTTCGAGCCGCACATCGACATCAAGGTTGAGAACGTCGAGCACGTGGCGGTGGACCAGGAGGACTCGGTCGTGGCCGCCGCCGAGGTCCGCAGCCGCCTCCACATGGAACCCGACGTCGTGGTCGCCGACGCCCTGTACGACCCCGACGTGGCCTTGGCCCTGGCCGAGGCCGGCGACCAGGCCGCCTTGGTCCTGGGGATCCGCGCCGGCGACACGAGCCAGGCGCTGGCCCATCTCGGCCAACTCCTCGGCAGCACGGACCTGCTGGGCCGCCACCTCCAGGTCGTGACCAACCAGCGGCTGGTGCGGCTGCTGTGCCCCCAGTGCAAACAAGCGTATCGCCCGAACCCGGAATTTCTGCGCAAAACCAACTTGGCCGCGCATTCCGTCGACGTGCTGTACCGGCCCCCCGCGCGGACCGACGCCCGCAACAGCCGCGCCGACGTCTGCCCCCGGTGCCGGAACCACCGCTACGTGGGCCGGCAGGGCCTTTTTGAACTGATCCCGATCGACGCCGAGGCCCGCGACTTGATCGCGCGCGGGGCCCTCTCAGACCTCCGGACCCACTGCCGCAAACGCGGCCTGCGCAATCTCCAGGAAGAAGGCCTGCGCCTGATCCTCGACGGCCGGACCTCCGTCGAGGAAGTGCTCCGGGCCATCAAGACCGACTGACCGAGGGACGAACGACCGTGATCCTGAACCTCCTGGCCTTGGCCGCCATCGCCGCCGTTGCCGTCTTCGGCGCGCGCGAGCGGCTCTACCATGCCGCGATGACGCTGGTCGCGCTGGTCCTGGCGGGCGCCGTGGCCTGCGTCCTGGGGGGACCGGTCTCGGCCGCCATCTTCGGCGCTACGACCGACACCAACAGTACGTGGCATTACGTGGGCCACGCGCTGTGCCTGTGGGCGATTCTGTGCGTGGTGTTCCTGGCGCTGCGAACGGTGGGCCACCGGCTACTACCGGCCGACGCCCCGGTGCCGGACGCTGCTCAGGTGGCTGGTGGAGCCGTCTTCGGCGCCTTGACCGGGTACCTGGCCACGGGGATGGCCCTGGTCGTTGCCCAGATGTTGCCGGTAGCGCCCTCCGTCCTGGGATACGAACCGTTCCGCCACGAACGGGGCGTGAGTCTCGAGAACCCCGAACGCATCGTCCGCGAAAGCGCGCTGTGGTTCGCGCCGGACCGTGTGGCCGTCTGGCTGCTGGACACCGCCGCGGGCGGCGGGGTACGCGACGGAGGCGGTCCCCTGCTCGCGCCCTGCGGCGACGCCTATCCGCCCGACGGGCAGCGGGCCGAAGGCTACCGGCCCGCCGTCGATACCGACGACTTCCTGTACGTCCTGTGGTATCGGCGGTGGGAGGCCGTCCGGTGGCGGACGGGCCTGGCGCTGGGCCCCGTTCCCGAGATAGCGCCGGCCCAGGTCGGGCAGGAAGCCCTGCCGCTGGAGCGTCGCCGCCACAACACGCTGTACGGTATGAAACTGCAGGTGTACTTCGCCGTCCGGACGAACCGGGTGGCGGGGTTCGCGGACATCCAGCCGCCCGATGGCCACGAGTTCCTCCAGGTCCGCCTTCGCATGGAGCCGAGCAAACGGCTGCCGCGGACCATCGACTCGGCCCAGTTCACGCTGGTCGACGAGTCGGGCCGGCAGGTGGCCGGCAACCCCATGGTCCACGGCGAGGCCACGCGCCAGTCGCCGGACGACAAGACGCCCGAGGCCGTCGGGTCGCCGACGAGCCCGCCGGTCGTCGCCCGAAACCTCCGCTTCGCGTTTCCGACCGGGGGCAACCGCGGCCTGTACGTGGCCAGCGGCATGCGGTTCCCGTTCACCGAGCGCCGGCAATACGAAACCCGGACACTCGTCTTCGCGGTTCCGCGGACCGTGGCGAGCGACACCGTGGGCCTGTTCATGGTCGCCCGTGTCCCGTCGCCGGCCGAGATCGAGCAGATGCCTGACCCGGGCGTGACGAAACCGCCCGAGACCGAGGGGCCGGAGGCCTGATGCATCGGGGGCCCGCCGGTTTGCGGATGTGCCTCAGCCCAAGGGAGCAATGACGCACATGGACGATTTGGCAACCCATCTGTGCGACGTGGCCAAACGGCGGGGCGTGGATTTCGCCGACGTCCGCGTCGTCAGACGCGACGGCGAAAGCGTGTTGGTCCAGGATGGCCGGGCCGACAAACTCGCCGCCTCGGCCGACCGCGGCGTCGGCGTGCGGGTTCTCGTGGGCCGGGCCTGGGGGTTCGCCTCCGCCGACAGCCTGCAGCGCGACCGCGCCGAGCAGTGCGTCGACGACGCCATCGCCCTGGCCAAGGCGTCCGAGGCCCTCGTGACCGACCCGGCCCGCATGGCCGCCATCACACCCGTCGAGGCCGAGGACCGGTCGGACCCCGAGATCCTGCCCGGCGCGATGCCCATCAAGGAGAAGATTGACCGGCTCCTGGAGTACGAACGTGCCGGCCGCGGCGCCGCCACCAACGGGGGCCAGATCGTCAACTCCATCGTCAGTTACGCCGAGGGCGAGCACAAGGAGACACTGGCCAACACGGCCGGCACGCTCGTCCGATCCGCCGGGTGCCGGGCCGTCGTCACGACCCTGTTCGTGGCGAGCGACGGCAAGGTGCTCCAGCGGGGCACCGAGCACCGCGGGATCGTCGGCGGGGCGGAACTACTGCGCCAGACCGAACCGGACGCCTTCAGTGTTCGGGCCGCCCGCAAGGCCCTGGCGGCGCTGGACGCCAAGCCAGCTCCCGCCGGCCGGTTCACCGTCATCTTCCATCCGTCCATTACGGGTTTGCTGGTGCACGAGGCCCTCGGCCACAACGCGGAGGCCGACGCCGTCTGGGCCGGCGAGAGCATCCTCGAGGGCCGCCTCGGCGACACCATCGCGTCGGCGGCGGTCTCGGTGTACGACGATTCGACGCTGCCGGGCCAGTTCGGCTCGTTCGCGTACGATGCAGAGGGCACCCCGGGCCGGCGCCGGCCCATTATCGAGGAGGGCCGGCTCGTTGCCTTCCTGCACAGCCTCGAAACGGCCGCCAAGTTCGAGACCGACCCCACCGGCAGCGCCCGGGCCGAGAGTTACGACTGCCGGCCCATCGTCCGCATGTCGAACACGTTCCTCGAACCGGCCGGCACCGACACCGGCGTGCCGCTGGCCGAGATGTTCCGCACCGTGGATCGCGGCATCTACCTGGAAGACGGCCATTGGGGCTACGTGTTCGTCCAGAAGGGCCAGTTTATCTGCCATGCCGGGCAGGCGCACATGATCGAGCACGGCGACATCGGCGAGCCGCTCCGCGACGTCTCGATCTCGAGCCTGACCCTCGATACCCTTCAGAACATCGACGCCGTCGGCGACGATTTCGAGATGGAGATGCCGGGCATGTGCGGCAAGGACGGGCAGTCCGCACCAACCGACTGCGGCGGACCGCACGTGCGCGTTCAGGACGTGGTCGTGGGAGGCCAACACACGCTATGACCGTTGACGAGAGATTCTACCTCGACTTGGCCGAGCAGTGCGTCCGTCGCGCCGTCGCCGCCGGCGCCGAGTGGTGCGACGTTCAGGCCGGCACCGCTCGCGACATCACCGTGGTTATCGAGAAGAGCGGCATCAAGAGCGCCGACGCCGGGCGAGGCGAGGAGGTGGCCATCCGCGCTTACGTCGGAGGCGGCATGGGCTACGCCGCCGTCACCGGCCGGGACCGGGCCACCATCGACCGGGCCGTCGACCGGGCCGTGGCCCTGGCGAAGGAGGCGACGCCCGACCCGGACTTCCGCCGCCTGCCCGATCCGCAACCCCGGCCCGAGGTGGACGGCCTCTTCGACGACGCCGTGGCCGGCCTCCGCGTGGAAGAGGTCGTCGGGATGGCCGTGGCCAACATCGAGGCCGCCCGGGCCGGCGAGCCCGACGTCAACCTGTCGGGCGCCGTGTCGCTCGCGGTCGGGCACGCGGCGCTCGCCTCCTCAACGGGCGTGGCGCTGGCGTCGCGGGCCACGGACATCTCGGCCAGCATGGCGGCGCTCCTGCGGCGCGACGGCGACACGGGGTACTTCTACGAGTTCGACTTCGGCCGGAACCTGGCCGACTGTTCGCTGGAGGACGTGTCCGTCGGCGCCGTCGAGGGCGCGCGGCGGTTTCTCGGGGCCCGGCGCATCGGGTCCGGGCGGCGGACCCTCGTTCTAGGCCCCCTCGCCGCCTACGGGTTCCTGGGGAGGTTGCTGGCCTCCGCCAACGCCGAGAGCATCCAGCGCGGCCGGGGGTTCCTGTGCGGCAAGGAGGGGCACGCCATTGCCAACGCGTGCCTGACCCTGGTGGACGACGGCCTTGTGCCGCGCGGCCTGAAGTCCGGCGCCCACGACGGCGAGGGCACCGCCCGCCGGCCCCTGACCGTCATCCAGGAAGGCCGACTCGCCAGCCTCCTCCATAACGCGTACACCGCCGGCAAGGCCGGCACCGAAAGCACCGGCCACGGTACCCACGGGGGCGGTATCGGCCCGACGAACCTGCGGCCGGCCCTCGGCACGCGCCTCGCCGCCGACCTGCTGGCCGAGGTCGATGACGGCATTTACCTGGAGAGCGGCGAGATCCGGCCCGACCCGGCCAGCGGCGATATCTCGGCCTCCATCGACTTCGGGTTCCTCATCCAGCATGGCGAACGGGTTCACCCGGTCGAGAGCGCCATGCTGGGCGGCAACATCTTCGACCTGCTCGAGCGGCTCGACGCCGTCTCCAGCGATGCACGCGAGGAACCCGGCATCCTCATGCCGACGCTGCGGATTCACGACGTCCAGATCGCCGGCTCGGAGTAAGAGCAGACCGTGCGCGGTCGCGATTCAGCCGATACGCTTTAGCCGCAGCCATTCATGCCGGCCACCGCAGAGACGGCCAACACGGTCCAAGATGGCAACGTGGCGTGGCCGTTCGGCCGCAACTCAACGCTCCCGCTGAAATCTCGAACGGCAAGCACCGATTGCCGAGCAGTCGGTGGCACCGGGGAGCTACGTGCAAAAAGAAACGCCCCCCAAGGGGGGGGCGTCGGCCTAGGGATGCTCTCCCTAGGGGGGTTGCCACAACACTACGTAGAATAGTAGCCAAATCGGGTTGCATGTCAAGCCCCCTTAAGCGAAAATCCTGCCATGATGACCCGCCCTTCGGCAGAGCGCGTAATCGGATACGTGGATGGGTTCAATCTGTATTTCGGTCTCAAGGACAGTGGCTGGCGACGCTATTTCTGGCTGGATGTCGGCTCGCTTATTCGCAATCTGCTCAAACCCGCCCAGCATTTGGTGGCGGTGAAGTACTTCACGACACGCATCTCGGGTGCACGCAAAGAAGACGGCGTGGAAGAGGCCGCGGCGCGCGAGGCGAAGCGTCAACGCCAGAGCGACTTTCTCGACGCCCTGGCTACAGTGGGCAACCTGGAGATCCTCGAAGGACACTATCTTGACAAACGCGTTCAGTGCTTCGGCTGCAAACGTTCGTGGACGAAACCCGAGGAGAAGATGACGGACGTGCAGATTGCCACCCAAATGCTGGCCGACGCGTTCGAGGATCGATGCGACACGGCGCTGCTGGTTTCGGGCGACAGCGACCTCGTTCCGCCCATCCGCACGATTGGCCGTTTGTTTCCGGGAAAGCGCGTGGTCATGGCGTTTCCTCCCAAACGGGCGTCAGACCATTTGAGGCAGGCGGCTGATGCCTATTTCACCATAGGCGAAGGCGTATTCCGGCGCTCACAACTGCCCGATCACGTAACCCTGCCGGGAGGGCACGTCGTGACCCGCCCCAACCGCTGGCGGTAGAAACCACCAGGAGGCCTCTCCGCATACGGCTCGCCCATTGAAAAGCGCCCGCCTGCCGCGTACACTCTACGACCCGGTTCACAAGGAAACGGTCCATCACCATGCCCGGAATCGCCATCTTGGGATCCACGGGGTCCATCGGCCGCATGACGCTCGAAGTCTGCGCGTCGCTCGGCCCCGAGTACCGCGTGGTGGCGCTGGCGGCCGGCCAGCGGATGGAGGATCTGGCCCGCCAGGCCGTGGACGCGGGGGTCCGCGCGTTGTGCGCGGCCGACGAGGCTGCCGCCGAGTCGCTTCGCCGGGCGCTGCCCGAGGGCGAGTCCTTCGAGATTCTGAGGGGGCCCGCGGGCCTGGAGACCCTGGCCTCGCGCGACGACGTGGACGTGGTCGTCTCGGCGGTCGTGGGCGGGGCGGGTCTGCCCGCCGCCCTCGCCGCCGCACGGGCCGGCAAACGCCTCGCCCTGGCGAACAAGGAAGCCCTGGTTATGGCCGGCGACCTCCTCATGGCCGAGGCCCGGGCCGGCAACGCCGAGATCCTGCCCGTCGACAGCGAGCACTCGGCCGTGTACCAGGCCATGGCCGCCGGAGAACGCGGCGAGGTCCGCAAGGTCACGCTGACGGCGAGCGGCGGACCGTTTTACGGTCGGCCCGACACCGACCGCGACACCGTGACGGCCCAAGAGGCCCTCGACCATCCCACGTGGTCGATGGGCAAGAAGATCACGATCGACTCCGCCACGCTGATGAACAAGGCCCTGGAGGTCATCGAGGCCCATCACCTGTTCGGCCTCGGGGCCGATGCGATCGAGGTAGTGATTCACCCGGAATCGACCGTCCACGCCCTGGTCGAGTTCGTGGACGGGTCGGTCGTGGCCCAGTTGGGGCCGCCGGACATGCGGACACCTATCCAGTACGCGCTGACGTACCCGGCGCGGCGGCCGGCGCCCTGGCCTCGGCTGGACTTGGCGGCGCTGGGGACCCTGCGTTTTGCGGCGCCGGATATGGACCGGTTCCCCGCGCTTCGGCTGGGGTTCGAGGTGGTACGCCAGGGCGGGACCTGCGGGGCAGTGCTCGCGGGCGCCGATGAAGTGGCCGTGGGGGCCTTCCTCGAAGGCCGCATCCGTTTCAACGACATCGTGCCGCTCGTCGAGCGCGTCCTGCAGACGCACCTGGACGGCGGCGCCGAAACCGCGTGGTCCGCCGAACCCGGCCTGGAAACGGTCCTGGCCGCCGACGCCTGGGCCAGAGAGGAAATGACGACGTGCCTAACCTCTTATACGTTATCGAAGTAGTCGTCGCCTTCGGGATGGTCATCTTCGTCCACGAACTGGGCCACTTCTTGGCCGCCAAGTGGTGCGGGGTGCACGTGCGGAAGTTCGCCATCGGCTTCGGGCCACCGCTCGTGAAGTGGCAACCCGGTGAAACGGAGTACTCGATTCGCCCCATCCCCCTGGGCGGGTACGTGGACCTGGCGGGCGAACAGCCCGGCGAGGGCGAGGATGACGACCCGCGTGGCCTGTTCCGCCGACCCGCCTGGCAGCGGGTGGTCGTCTTCAGCGCCGGCGTGGCCATGAACGCCGTCCTGGCCATCGTTCTCTTTACGGTGGCGTCGCTGGTGGGCGTCCAGGCCCTGGCCCCGGTGATCGGCGACGTCGAGCCGCTCTTGCCCGCAGCCCTGGCCGGCATCGAGCCCGGCGACCGTATCCTGAGCATGAATGGGCGGCCGGTGACGTCGTTCGAGGACATCCAGAGCATCGTGGTCGGCTGCAACGCCGGCTCGCCCTTCGACCTGGTCATCGAACGGGTCGACGAGGCGGGCCGTCCGCAGCGCCTCACCTTTGACGACGTCCTCAGTTACCGGGGTCCCGACGATTCGTATCCCGTTCTCGGCATTGCCCCCGCGGCCGAGCCTGTCATCGCCCAGATGCTGCCCGGCAGCCCGGAGGAGCAGGCGGGCCTCAAACCCGGCGACCACATCCTGACCGTCAACGGGAAACCGATCGTGCGGTGGCGGCAGATAAACGTCCTCCTGGCCGAGGCGGACGCCGGACCCGTCACCCTGACCATCCGCCGCGACGGCGAGCAGCACACCATCGTCGCCCGGCCGTCGGACCTCGAGCAGACGGACCTCGGGCTGACCCCGCCCGTGACCGTGGGCACGGTGGACCCCGCTGGCCCCGCTGCCAAGACAGGCCTCCGGTCCGGCGACCGCCTCGTCCGTGTCAACGACGTGGCGTGGCCCACGATCGAGCAACTCCAGGAGACCATCCGCGCCGGCGGCGACGGGGGGATGGTTGAGGTGGTCGTCCATCGCGACGGCGAGGAAGAAACGTTTGCCATCGCCGCTGCCGTTTACGGCGATGTCGACCACCCCCGTATCGGCATCTCGATGACGACGGCCACCGACGCGCCCGTCCGCGTGGGCCACGTGGCGGCCGACGGACCGGCGGCCGAAGCCGGCCTCCGACCCGGCGATGAACTCCGATCCCTCAACGCCGGCGAGGACAAGGTCACGCCTCGCACCTGGAAGGACGTCCTGGCGGTCTTCGGCAAGGCGGGCGCCGACCCCGTCGCCGTCGAGGTTCTGCGGGGCGAGAAGACCGTCACCGCCACGGTGACCGCCCGGCGGCAACCGGTTGAGCAATTCATCCTGGCCAGCAGCGCCCCGGAGCCCCTTTTGTACGAAGCGCTGCCTCGCGTCTACAACCCGCTCAAGGCGGCCGGGCAGGGCTTCCGGCGAACGTGGACCTGGCTCAAACGCGTCTACAACAACTTTCTCCAGACCATCAAGGGCGAGGTGGGGCGTGAGTCGTTCGGCGGTCCCGTTCTGATTGCCACGGCCTCGTACACCATTGCGTCGCGCGGGCTTGGAACCTTCGTGGACTTCTGGGGCATCCTCTCGGTCTGCATCGCGGTCATCAACTTCCTGCCGCTGCCACCGTTCGACGGCGGGCACGTGGTCTTCGTCCTCATCGAGAGCCTCAAGGGCAGCCCCGTCAGCCTCAAGGTGCGAAACGCCGTGTGGGGCGCCGGGTGGCTGGCCGTTCTGGCCCTCTTCATCCTCATCACCTGGCAGGACATCGCCCGCCTGGTCATGTGATACGAGCCGCACGTCCCGTCCGGCTTGGGCCGGCATGGATCCTCATGTGCCGCCAAGGAGCGCCGCGAGTCGCCGGTCCGCCTCCGCGCATCGGCCATCCACAACCAGGCGGTGGACGTGACAGAAGGCGGCTTCCTGCCCGTCCGTGAACAGGGCGGCTGTGCCGGGCGCCGGCGCACGGTAGTCCAGGCGCTCGAGCACCTGGTGCCTCAGGGCATCCAGCCCGTCACCCGCCAGTGCCGAGACCGCGAGCGCCGCCGGCGGTCCAAGCGGGCCGGGCGCCAGGTCGGCCTTGTTCCAGACGGCCAAGGCGCGGTTGCCCAGGCAGGCGAGCGTGGCGACGTCCTGGGCGGCGGCGCCCTCGCCCCCATCCAGAAGGTAGACGACGAGGTCCGCACCGGCGGCTTGCTCGCGGGCCCGGGTTACGCCTTCGCGCTCGACGGCCTCCTCCGCCTCGCGCAGCCCCGCCGTGTCCACGAGCAGGACCGGCAGACCGTCGAAGGCGGCCACCGCCTCAACGTAGTCGCGGGTCGTGCCGGCGGTGGCGGCCGTGATGGCCCGGTCGTAGCCCGCGAGCCGGTTCAGCAGGGTGCTCTTGCCCACATTGGGCCGGCCGGCGATGGCCACGCGCGGCGGGTCGGCCAACCACCGGCCGCACGTTCGCCACCCATCGAGCAGCGCATCCAGGCGGGCGACGGCTTCGGCCGGCCGGCCGACGGCAAGGGCGTCGCGAACCTCGGCCACGGCCTGCCCAAGCGCCCCTCCCAATTGGTCGAGGAGGACGCGGGCGGCCCGCTCCGTGGGGACGGCGCGCAGCAGCCGGCGGCCCTCGCGTTCAATCGGCCGCGCACCCTCGGCCACCAGCAGCGCATCCGGCTCCACGCGCACCAGACCGAGCGCCGCGAGCCGGTCGCACACGGCCCCCACGGCCACCGGCCCGCCGTGGCAGTTGACCTCGAACACCTGGGGGCCGGCGCGGTGCAGAATAACTTCGTCGAGAACCTCGCCGGCCGCCGCCAGCACGTGGCCATAGGCAAGACGGCCAACCGCCGGCAACGACCCGTCGCAAGCGGCGGGGCGGAAGCAGGCCTGCATCGCCTCGGCAACGGCAGAGCCCACGCAGCGGATGACGGCGATGCCACCCCGGCCGGGGGCGGTGAGGTGGGCGAAGACCGGCGGTTCGGCGTCGCTCATGGCTCTGCCTGATCGCGCCACGCAAGGACCAGACCTTCGAGCACCAGGTCCGGCACGACGGCCACCGCCGGGCCGAGGGCGGCGTCCCCCAGCCGGCCGGCGGCGCCGCCGGTGACCAGGACCGGCGCGGCGCAGCCGAGTTCCGCACAGATCACCTGTGCCAAGGCGCGCACCGCCCCGGCGCAGCCGTGGACGACCCCGGCCCGGATGGCCGACTCGGTGTTCTTTCCGATGGCCGACTCGGAGGCAACCTCGGCCCGCACGTCCACGTGCGGCAACTGGGCCGTACCGTCGGCCAGGGCGCGGGCCATCAGGTCCGGGCCCGGCAGAATGGCCCCGCCCAGGAACGTACCGGCCGCGTCGACGGCGTCCACCGTAACGGCCGTGCCGGCATCGACCACGATGCAGGCGTCGCCCGTGCGGCGGTAGGCCGCCAGGGCAGCCAGCAGCCGGTCGGCGCCCACGCGCCGCGGCTCGTCCACGTCCGTCTCGATCGTGATGGGGAAGTCCTCACCCGCCACGCGAATCCGGGCCGTGCCGGCCCCCGCGGCCAGCTCCCGGAGCTGCTCCATCGCCTCCGGGTTAACCGAGCAGACGGCAACCGTCGCGTCCGCGCCGCCCAACGCGTTCAGGTGTTCGTTGACCAGCGCGCCGAGGCGTTCGAGCGGCTCGCGGCGAACGTTGTCCGGCGCTCCGCTGCCGTCCGCGCGGGCCACGGCGACGGACGTGTTGCCGAGGGTGACGGCCAGGAGGGCGGTCATGGCGTGGGCTCCTCGTCGCGTGCTTTGAGTTTGGCAAGGTGGTCGAAGATAGCCACCACGAGCGGCTTCAGGCCCTGGCCGGCCACGCTGGAGATGCTCAGGACGGGTTTTCCGGTGGTCCGGGCAAACTCGGCGCGAATGGTGTCGTCGTCAGGCCGGAGGTCGGCCTTCGTCAGGACCACCAGTTCGGGCTTGGCGGCCAAGGCCGGGCTGTAGGCTTCCAGTTCGTCGCGGATGGCGCGGTAGGCCTCGGCGGGCGAGGCGTGGTTGTGCGGCTCGAGTTCCACCAGGTGTACGAGCACGCGGGTCCGTTCGATGTGTTTCAGGAAGGCGTCGCCGAGCCCCACGCCGCGGTGGGCGCCGTCGATGAGGCCGGGCAGGTCCGCCATGACGAAGCGGTGATCCACGTCGGCCTCCACGATGCCCAGGTGCGGATCGAGCGTGGTGAACGGATAGTCGGCCACCTTGGGCCGGGCGGCCGAGAGGCGTGACAGCAACGTGCTCTTGCCGGCGTTGGGCAGGCCCACGAGGCCAACGTCGGCGATGAGTTTGAGTTCCAGGTGGAGGTGGCGCTGCTGGCCGGGCGTACCGGGCTCGGCCTCGCGCGGCGTCTGGTTGGTGGGGGTGGCGAAGCGGGCGTTGCCGCGTCCCCCCTTTCCGCCCTGGGCCACCACCACCTCCATGCCGGCGCGGTTCAGGTCCTTAATGAGGAGGTCCGCGTCGCGGTCGTAGACGAGGGTGCCGGGGGGAACGTCGATGATGAGATCCTCGCCTGCGGCACCGGCCATGTTCTTGTTTCGCCCGGGTTGCCCATCGGTGGCGTACCAGTGGTGACGTCCGCGGAAGTCCATGAGGGTATCGAGGCCGGGCCGGACGCGCAGGATGACACTGCCGCCGTTGCCGCCGTCGCCGCCGCTCGGGCCGCCTCGGGGCACGTGGGCCTCGCGCCGGAAGGTGACGACGCCGTCGCCGCCCTCGCCGGCCTTGACGTGGATGTCGGCTTCGTCGATGAACATGGGTCAGCCCCCGGGCCTGTGGAAGGCCGCTCGGTCATGAAGGTAGCACGCGGCCGCGCCGTGGGCAAGGACATGGCCGCCGGGCACGGGCGCGGTAGGCGCAGAGAATCGGCCCGAGGCCAGCCGCCTCGGGCCGCACATGAGGTTCGGTCGTCTGCTACGAGACCACGTGGATCTTGCGGCCCTGGAACTGCACGGTGCCGGGAGCCGTGGCAAAGAGGGTGTCGTCGCGCCCCCGCCCCACGTTGAAGCCCGGGTGGAACTTTGTTCCCCGCTGACGGACGATGATGCAGCCGGTCTTCACCCGCTGGCCACCGTACGCCTTGACGCCCAGATACTGGGGATTCGAATCGCGGCCGTTTCGGGTTGAGCCCTGTCCCTTTTTGTGCGCCATGACGCACCTCCTGCAAAACCCGTTGTTCTGAGACAGTGCAGTATATCGGCTTCGGGCGGGATGGCAAGGCCAATTTTTCGGGTCCCGGCGTGGGGACAGCAAATCGGGCCCGGAGGTTCCGTTCCGGGCCCGATGGGTTGGCTTCACGATGCGTGGCTTACCGCCACGTCCACTTCTTTGAAACAAAGACGGGTTGGTCGAGGTTCAGCCACCACTTGTCGCCCGGCAGCTTGTAGGTCAGAGCAAGGGTCTTGCGGAGCCGCACGACCTTCTTGTCGTCCGGGGCGTCGGGCTTGGCGGCCAAGTTCGGGCGCTCGACGTACTGGCCCGACATGCCCTCGCAAAAGATGGAGAACCGGTCGGTGTCGCGGTCGAGGGGGGCGAAGATGGCCACCCCCGTCCGGGCGTTGCCCTCGCCCGGCATGACCTTTCCGTGCATCGTAACGGCGTTCTGGAGGAATCGGATCTTGCGAGCGGCTTTGACGGCCTCGTGAACGCTGGGAAAGACACCCGCCCGTCGCAGCACGGCCTTGTCGGTGTACAGCGTGAACGCGGGGATGAACTGCTTGGCTTCCTTGGCGCGGTTCGTGACGGTGTAGACGAGGTACCAGTAAACCTCGCGCTGGCCGCCGGGCGTCCGGACCACGATCGGTTGCGGATGCTCGAACTGCAAATCGAACGTCCAGGGCTCGCCCTTGACCCGATTCGGGTCCACCTGGTCGGGGTCGTAGGTATCGATGGCCTGGGATGCAGCCTCGCCCTGCGGGTCGTCCTGTGCCAGAGCCATCGGTGATAGAGCCGCCAGCGCCGCCACGGCGGCAGCGACGGCCATCCAAACGGCGAAGTGGTCGTTGCCCCTCATCCCTTGCTCCATCAACGGGTGCCTGACACGAAACGATCCGCTCCGCACGCCGACTAGGCGGCGCCCGTCCGTTGTTTCGCGTCCTTTCGCAGTTTCCGGAAGTCCCCGATACAACCCACGGGGCACGCCCGCACGCACTTGCCGCAGGCGATGCACGTTTCCGGGTCAACGGCAGCCAAGTTGTCGGTCACGCGGATGGCACTGCCCTCGACGGGGCAAACCTTCTCGCACTTGCGGCAGGCAATGCATCCCACGTCGCACGCCTGCCGCACGGCCTTGCCCACGTCGGGGTTGCAGCACAGAACGTGAACATACTGGTCGCGGGGCCGAATCTCAATGATATTCTTCGGGCACACCTCCGCGCACGTGCCGCACGCCGTACACCGGTCTTCCAGCACGCGGGGCAGGCCGGTCGCCTCATCCATGACCATGGCGTCGAACGGGCAGGCCCGCACACACGTACCCAGCCCCAGGCAACCGTACGGGCACGCCGCCTGGCCGAACTGCGTGGCCGTGGCGGCCCGGCAGTCGGCCTCGCCAACGTAGCGAAACCGGTTCCCCGTGTGCTCGCAGCCCCCCTGGCACCGGATGACGGCGACTTTCGGGACGAAATCGGCGATCTGCATGCCCATCATCTCCGCGACCTGGCGGGCGCACTCCGGGCCGCCCGGCACGCATTGATCCGGCGCGGCCTCGCCCTTGGCCACGGCCTCGGCGTACGCGGCACAGCCGCCGAACCCGCACGAGCCGCAGTTGGCCCCGGGCAGAATCGCCTCAATCTGCTCCTGCCGCGGGTCCACCGTCACGTGAAAAAAGCGATGGGCAACCGCCAGCAGGGCGCCGAAGGCCACCGCCAGCACCCCGAGAACACCCGCTGCCGCCGTAACGTACGTCAGAACCGGACCCACAGGTTATCCCTCGATTCCCGTAACACGCTGCCCCCCAACGCGCACATGCCGGCCGTGCACCCAGGCGACGGGGTAGCGGCCTCGACGGATTATCCGGCGATACCGAACAGTTTCGTAAACCCCATGAAGGCCAGGGCCATCAGGCCACCCGAGATAAACGCAATCGGCAGGCCGCGAAACGCCTTCGGCACCGGCAGTTCGGCCAAACGTTCCCGGATACCGCTCATCAGCAGCATGGCCAGCAGGAACCCCACCCCGCCGAAGAATCCGTTAAACGTGGCCAAGTGGACCGGCAACCCGTTGGCCGGGTCGCGCCAGGCCTCCGTGTTCAGAAGCGCGATGCCCATCACCGCACAGTTGGTCGTAATCAGCGGCAGGTAAATGCCCAGGGCCCGGTACAGCGACGGCACGGCTTTGCGAAGCACCATCTCTACAAACTGGACCAGGACGGCGATCACGAGGATGTACGAGGTCGTCTTCAGGACGAGCACGTATCCCCCCTCGGGCACCGGCAGGCCCAGCAGCCCGAGCAAGTTCGTGTGTGCCGGGGTCGTCGGCAAGAGCAGGTGCCGGTAAATCAGTGCGGTGACCGCCGAGGCAATACTCATCACGAAGATGACCGCCAACCCCATGCCGACGGCGTCGCTGGTGCGCCGCGACACGCCGAAGAACGGGCACAGCCCGAGGAACCTGGCCAACACCAGGTTTGAGATCAGGACGGACCCGATCGCCAGTTCCGTGTAGCCGACGTCCATGTTACGCGCCTTCGCCCTTGGCCGCGTTGGCGGTGAAATCGCTCGCCACCTGGGCAACGGCAGGCACGGCCGCCTGCCGGGCCGCCTCGCGTTGCCGGTTCCCGATCCAGCGGAACAGGGCAAACAGCAACCCGATCACCAGGAATGCGCCCGGGGCCATGCCGACCACGGTCACAGGTTCCACCGCCGGCACCACCGTGACGCCGCCCGGCACGATCGGCGTCAACCGGTAACCCCAGAACGTGCCGGCCCCCACGACCTCGCGGACGAGCGAGATGGCCACCAACGCCAGCAGGAACCCCGCACCGATGCCCAGGCCATCCATCAGGCTCGAGGCGGGCCCGTGGCGGGAGGCGAACGCCTCGGCCCGACCCAGGATGATGCAGTTGACCACGATCAGGGGAATGAAGATGCCAAGCGCCTCGGTGACGGCCGCCGGCGCCAGCGCCTTCATCGCAATCTCGACCATGGTCACGAACCCGGCGATGACCACGATGTAACAGGCGATGCGAATCTGGCTCGGGATGATCCGGCGGATTAACGAAATCAGCACGTTCGAGCACACGAGCACGCCCGTCGCCGCCACCGCCATCGCCACCCCGTTGCGAACGGTGGTCGTGACCGCCAGCGTCGGGCACAGGCCAAGCGCCAGCACGAACACCGGGTTGTGCCGGACGGGCTTGTCCGTGAAGTCCCTGAGGAGACTCATGCCAGTCGTTCCATCCCCTTGTGCAGAAGGGT
>Ga0272441_10001092_pt1 | contig 57971 bp, 62 predicted proteins | sample SSMProp6N_FD_193582 | JGI IMG/M metagenome (GOLD analysis project Ga0272441, IMG submission 193582) | Marine sediment archaeal communities from Little Sippewissett salt marsh, Falmouth, MA, United States - SSM-Prop-6N | ecosystem: Environmental > Aquatic > Marine > Wetlands > Sediment ...
TTAAATCACCGCTTACAAAAACAATATCTGGATCATATCTATTTAGCATTTTTACTGATTTATCAAACATTTTTGGATTGAAATCTGTTCCTTCATTAAAATGTATATCAGAAATATGTGCAATTCTCATAACAAGAAAAATGTAAAAAAAATCATGCTTATAACATTTTATGAAAAAAATCTCACAATTTTTCCTTTTTCAAAAATTTTAATATCATATTTTAAATCTAAAAATTTTTTTGTAAGCCAAATATTTGTATCAGCATGTTTACTAATAGTGCTTATTTTTATTTCTGATCTACCATTTTCTAAGGCTAATCCAAGATAAGGAATAATCTGATCAAATGAGTACTTATCAACAGTTGCATTATTCTTTATTTCATATAGTATTTTTTCTGATGCATCCTTTCCTATTTTCTCTGATGATATTCCTCTTTCTCCAACAACTGATGACCCAAGAATACAATATTTATTATTAATCCAAATTGTTATTCCACAACCAGGTGAAAAAGCATCATATCTCTGTGTTTGCACATTAGCATTAATATTATTTTTTAAAAAAGATTTTAAAACAGTATGTTTAATCCTTTTATTTATATGATCTGGTAAATTTGATATATGAATTATTCCATCAACATTAGATATTTCATAATTATCAGAGAGATCTATAGGTCTTATTTTTAATACGGGTTTTATCTTTATTTCTACCTTTCCGCCACCTAAAGGATAGTATCCTCTTTTTATTAGATTGCATTCAATTTTTATTCCAAATCTTTTTAGATATTCTAAAAAAACGTTTTCAAAAAAATCCCATGATGGAGACCATTTAACATCTGTACCACCAATAATACTGATTTTTATCTCTTTTTTGGACCCAATAACACTAAGAATAATTGCTTGAAGAGCAAGTGTTATGCTACCAGCTGTTTTAATATCAAAACTATAACTTCCAGATTTTACTTTCCCAGGTTTAAAAACAAGTTTTTCTGATCCAACAGATAGACCAGATACATCTGCATCACAAATTTCTTGAATGATTTTAATAGAGGAATAATGTTGATTACTCATACCTGGATTTGCCCTTTTTTTCCTAATATTTATGATTTCAATTGGTTCATCAAAAACAACTGAAAGACCTACAGCATTCCTTAGAATTTGTCCTCCACCCTCACCATACGAACCATCTATCTTAATCAAATCTACCAATTCCTCTCTTTAGATGTTTTCATAAATAATTCTTAATGCTTGATTACAGAATTCTTCCTTATTTTTAAGTCTATCATATTTTAAAACAAATTTTTCAACTATAGTTTTATCATCAGATTTAAAACCAATAAAAACTGTTCCAACAGGTTTTTCATCTGAACCACCTGTTGGACCTGCAATACCTGTTGTTGAAACTCCAATATCAACTTTTGATCTTTTCTTAATACCCTCAGCCATCTCAATAGCAACCTGTTTACTCACTGCTCCATATTTATCTAATGATTCTTTTTTTACACCTAGCAACTCAATTTTAGATTTATTACTATATGTTACAATCCCACGGTCAAAATAGTTACTACTACCAGATATATTTGTAATACTATGTGAAATAAGACCACCAGTGCAACTCTCTGCAACTGCAATTTTAAGATTTTTTTCATTAAGTCTTTCTGATAGTTTTTCTAAGAGTTTTTGATCAATCATTATATCCACTTTTTTTTGTTTTTTGAAAAGATTAATAATTATTATGTTTAATAATGTTAAAGGTTATATATTAAAATCTTAATGCATTTCAAAAAAAAAACATTTTTTGTTTTTAGCCCCGTGGTGTAGCGGTTAACATAAGAGACTCTGGATCTCTTGTCGCCAGTTCGAATCTGGCCGGGGCTGTAAAAAAGAAAGTATGTATAGGAAAAAAATAATTATGAATCATGATGAAAATGAACATAAAGATTTCATACGTGAAATAATTGATACCGATATAATAAACAATAAACACAAAGGACGTGTTCATACACGTTTTCCACCTGAGCCAAATGGTTATCTTCATATCGGTCATGCAAAATCAATATGCCTTAATTTTGGAATAGCAGACGAATACAATGGTAAATGCAACCTTCGTTTTGATGATACCAATCCATCAAAAGAAGAAGAAGAATATGTTAAATCAATAATTGATAACGTTAGATGGCTTGGTTTTGACTGGGAGGACCGACTATTTTTTGGATCTGATTATTTTAATGAGATGTATGAATGGGCAATTGATTTAATTAAAAAAGGTAAAGCTTATGTTGATGACCTGTCAGCTGATGATATCAGTGATCTACGTGGAACCCTTAAAAAACCTGGTATAGAAAGTTTTTACCGTGATCGTTCAATTGATGAAAACCTTGATTTATTCAAACGTATGAAAAATGGTGAGTTTTCTGATGGAGAAAAAGTCCTACGTGCAAAAGTTGATATGAGTCATCCAAACATCAATATGAGAGATCCTGTGATGTATAGAATTCTACATAGGAGTCATCACAGGCAAGGTGATAATTGGTGTATTTATCCTATGTATGATTGGGCTCATGGACTTGAGGATTCAATTGAAGGGATTACACATTCATTATGTACCCTTGAATTTGAAAATCATAGGCCTCTTTATGACTGGTTTATCGATCAACTAGGAATATATCATCCTCAGCAGATAGAATTTGCAAGACTTAATTTATCTTATACTGTGATGAGTAAGAGAATTCTAAAAATTCTTGTAGATGAAAAAATCGTAAACGGCTGGGATGATCCAAGACTACCAACAATAAGTGGTATGAGAAGACGAGGCTACTCGCCAGAATCAATTAGAAATTTCTGTAATAGAATAGGAATTGCCAAGGTAAATAGCATGGTTGATTTTGGATTTTTAGAACACTGCGTTAGAGATGATTTAAATAGGACATGTAATAGATATATGGGAGTACTTGAGCCATTAAAAGTTACCATTGAAAATTTCCCAGAGGATAAAACAGAGGAATTCGAAGCAGAAATCAACCCTGAAAAACCAGAACTTGGGAAAAGAAAAATCGCTTTTACAAAAACACTTTATATCGAAAGAAATGATTTCATGGAAGAACCTGTAAAAAAATTCTATAGGCTTGCACCAGGTCGTGAAGTAAGATTTAGGTATTCATATCTTGTAACATGTAAGGATTTTATAAAAAAAGATGGAGAAATAACTGAGCTAATTTGTAGAATTGATCCTGAAACAAAAGGTGGATACGCACCAGATGGAAGACGTGTTAAATCAACAATTCATTGGGTATCAGAAAAAAACGCAATAGATGCTGAGATAAGACTATATGATAGGCTTTTTACAGTTGAGAATCCAACTGGTGATAAAAACAAAGATTTCAGAGATTTTGTAAACCCTGATTCATTGAAGATACTAAGAAAATGTAAGGTTGATCCAGATATAAGAAAACTAAAACCTTTTGATCGTTTTCAATTTGAACGAAATGGTTATTTCTGTATTGATTCAGATACAACAAATGATAACATTGTGATTAATAGAACAGTAACACTAAGAGATATATGGAAAAAAATACAAAGACAACAAAAAAAGAAATAGTAACAAAAAAAATATAGTATTTTTATGAAAAATATAAATATTATACTGTGTTACCCCTCATAATAAATAGAATAAATAAAACATATAAATGGTTAGTATATTCCCCACAGAGGCATATAACAATTAATAATCCAATTTAGCCCTGTGGTGTAGCGGCAACATCCTAGCCTTTGGAGCTAGTGTCAGCGGTTCAAATCCGCTCAGGGCTGCTATATTTATTTTTATATGCTCCCGTGGTGTAGTCCGGCCAATCATTCTGGCCTTTCGAGCCAGCTACCCGGGTTCGAATCCCGGCGGGAGCATCTTTTATTAATTTTTATAAAGATAGTTACAAAACATAAAAGAAAAATAGATGATAAAATAGTAAATCTCTGTCCAATTTGTTATATAAACATCTAAAAAAAAAAATTATTTTTTTTATGTGTTCATATTTTTTGAAGGATTTTTATCATAATTTAGATCAAATATTAGACCATCATCTCCTTTTCTTCCAAAAATAATTTTTGGTAGAATCCTTGGTTTCTCCCAGAAATTATTATTCCAAATGTTATTTTCTGAATTTAAAAATGTCGCATGCTCATAGAATAGATATTCCTGAATATTAAACATAATCATACCAGTTTTTTTAATTTCTTTTTTGACAAAATCATTATTACAAATCGTATTATTATTAGATTCTTTTAAAAACAGACCTATCTCTTTTATTTTTTCAAATCTGTTTTCATCAATTATTGAATCATCTGTGTAAAACAATAAAATACCCCATTTATTATCTGAAATTTTATTGTTTTTAATTTCAATATTTTTTGATTGTGAAACCCATATTTTCATACATTTATTATCTGAAATATTTGAATCTGTTGAGCTATCAAAAATAATACTTGAAACCTCCATATCATTATCAAAAATTGATGTTCTATCTGATCTATAACACTCAACTCCATTGTATATATTATCAAATAAATTATCTGATATTACAATATCATCTGAGTTATCAATCAGAATGCCATTACATTTTCTTACACCACTGCTTGAATCTTCATAAAAACCTTTACCAGTAATTATCTTAAAATTCTTTATTTTGACATTATCTGAATTAATTGTTATAACATAGTTATTATATTTTTCAGAATTTGGCCCTATAAACAAATTATCCTCAAGAAAACCACTAATAATAGTATTTTCACTATTATTGCCTATGATCTCAATTTTTTTATTGATATTTATCTTCTCATTATATTCTCCTTCAAAAACCCTTATTATATCTCCATCATTAGAATTATCTATTGCATATTGTATTTTTTGGTATGGATGATCTATGCTTCCTTCAAAAGGAAACACTGAATTATCATCTACATATATTGTTCTAGGTTTTTTTATATCATTTTGAATTTTGTAATTTATAGTATTTATATTACCTTCATTTTTTTTATTTTCATAAAAATTTTTTTCCCCGATAATTTTTAAATCAGCTTCAGTTGAAAAAAAAGATTTTATAAATCTATCATCAAATTTACCTTCATGGATAATATTACTTTTTGGATGTATCTTCTTCATAGATTTTACTAATTCTTCATCATATTCATCAAATAGATTTACAATCCCCCTAGATCCCGAGTTACCAAAATGATTATCTCTAAAATAAAACCAAAAAATTCCTGTCATATGAGATGATTTTAATGAATTCATTACATACCATTCAAAATTATCCGATCTTAAATCTTTAGTTCTCCTACCAGAAAAACGATTATCACCAGTAAAAATTGGAAATATTCTATCTTTAAGTTTCATATTCCATTCACTTACAATCAATGGTTTACCGGTGATCTCATTATACTTTTTCATCCAATTGTCAAGTGGTACACAACCATATTTCAATGATGTATAGTGGTTGATAGGATCATAAATTTTTATATTAGTCCTATAGTAATTTACACTTATTACATCAACATGCTTCCCACATTCCTCTAAAACCTCAATTGGTACTCCAAAAAGATGAAACCTTGTTCCTATGTTTAGATGATTAGGATCCGCCTTTTTAAGAGCAGTATTTGTAACATTGAAATATTTATATGCTACATTTCTGCTGAAATTTCTAACATCTTTTTCAGCTTGTTTTAAAAGAGATATAACATTTGAATAAACAGGATTTTTCAGTAACATTATTTTTTGGAAAAAAAGATTTGATCTAAGCCTCCAAGCATCATTTAAACCAAATTCCCGATAATCATTTAATTCTTCAAAACAATTTAGATCCATATTCCAAACACGGTTAAAAAGAACTATATCACCATTATACTGATCATCTCTTAAGAATCTAATAAGTTCTTGTTTACCAGGTGTATTATTTCCAGCTGACATATAAACCTCAAGCATAGTAAATTCATCTTGTATATCCGGACCCCATTTCATCTCATTATCAGTATAATAACCAATTAGATTTGTATCATTTCTTAGTCTTGTAGCATATTTTTCTGTTGCATTTTCAACTTCTCTCTGCCAAAAAGGATCAAAAACATCTGGAATTCTATTATGACATTTAGGGTGTTTATTATAACTCCATCCAGGACTATGTAGATTTGATAGATGCTTGAATCTAAAACGAGCTAGATAAAAAAAATCAGGAAAAAGACTCATATTAGCTGTAATAGTATTAATCCCATATTCCTTCAAATGTTTATTTGTCTGATCAGCCCATAGTTCTATTTCATCATAATAATATGGACTTGGAATCACGTTACTAATTCCATTTGCAAAAAATTTGTTACCATCAGAATCTACAAACCACCATATCCCATCAATATTTTCTACAGTAACATATTTTCGAGTTTCATTCTTATCAATTTGATTATTTGAACTTGCAATTGGAATTAAATTTAATAAAAAAATTATCATTATAATAATACAAAATAATTTTTTATTTAACATTAATAAATCACCAAACATTGTATTTGTGATTTAAATTATATAATATTTTTAGCACATTTATACTAAATAAGAAAAAAATTTGTTTATAAAAAATCCTCTAAACCATAACAATTTTTAATTTTATCTGAGAGGGTTTCAATGAATCTTGCAAGAGGACCTCCATCAACAATATCATGATCAACTGATATCGTTAGATTTAATATATCTCTTGGAACAATTTTATCATCTAAAACCCTTGGTTTTTTACTAATACTTGAAACAACAACAGTTACAGATGTAATTCCACCAAGTGGTATAGCCCATCCAGGAAAATTTCCTTTCATTCCAATAGCTGTTACACCAACAGTTCCCATATGTTTCTTTTTTAAAATACCATTTCGCCTGGTTATATCTAAAAATAATCTTTTGAAAAATAAAGGTGTGTTTAGAATAAATCTTTCAAAAGAAGTAAGATTACCGCCAAGAACTTGATTAGAATTTTTTATTTTTTCTTTTTGAACACTTCTTATTTCATCAGTTATTTGTTTAACTGTTTTTTCATTTGTTTTCCTAATAACATGACCCATTGGTACTTTTTCATCATTTATCTCTCTTTCAACAGGTATTCCAACATCAACATCATCAAATAAAACTATCTTTCTTCTACCCTGCCTATATGAGTTTAATTCTTTATGAATAGAAATCGATTCTGATACACATTTAATAATCCAAGCTGTAAATGAGACCTTATAACCTGTTTCATCCTTGATTTTTTTAATCATTTTTTTTGCATCTGTTACATCAACCTCAATATTTGAATTAATTGTATGTTTAAGCCATCCTTCACGTACAACTAGTGTAATATTTCTTCTTTCTTTTGAAAAATGTTTTAGATGATAATTACCAACACGATCGGTTTTACTCATGAAAATATTAAACTTATCAGTTTTATATAAGGCTTATTCAAAAATTTATGAATGTTTTCTTAAATAAAATGTTTTATCTGAATACTTAATCTCAACGATTTTTCCCTGCTCAATCATTTTTTTAATTATACTAAAATCATCTGTTTTTGCTTTTATTAAAAACTCTTTTATAGCCTCTTTTGTCATTGGATGTACTGATAATATTGATAATAGTTCGTTTTCAATATCATTTACATAGCTAAACTCGTTTCCCTCATAACCCGTTATTAACTCAACATTAATCTTATTATCAATAAAAACCTGATATGCTAGATTTAACTCTTTTTCACCTGCTGGTTTAACCCATTCTTCCATTGGTGGCCTTGTAGGTATTGATACATAACTCTTATAAGGTTTAATTTTTTTTATAAAACCTGCTATTTCATTAATTGTTTTTTTACCATCATTAATATCTTTAATAAGCATTGTTTCAGTTAAGAGTTTTTTATCATATTTTTTTGAAAAAATTTTTATCCCTTCAAGGATTTCATCTAAACTAATGTTTTTTAATGGCCTATTTATTTTTTTAAATATATCCATATTTACAGCATCAATTTTTAGTGAAACTAGATCTGCTTTAACTAGATCTTTTCTAACATCTTCATATATTATCATAGATGAATTTGATATTACAGCAACTTTGTATCCAAGCTGTTTTATGAGCATTATTTCCCGGCCGAGATTTATATCAAGAGTTGGTTCCCCATCAGGTACAAAACTAACATAATCAACAGGTATCTTCTTATTTTTTAGTTCATCTAATTTTTTTTTGATAAGTTCAAATATTTCATCTGGATCATAGAATTCTTTTCTTTTAAAAATCATATGATTAGTTCGACCTATCTGACAGTATACACATGAATAACTACAGGTCTTAGCTGGTATATTGTTCACACCAAGGCTACGACCAAGTCTTCTTGATGGTACCGGGCCGTATATAATTGTATCATCTATCATATTTCTCCATCTTTTTTTTAAAAATCAAAACATTATCCATAACTATATCATCATCATGCAGAAGAGTTGTAAACATTTTTTTATCTAATAAAAAATCGTTTTCTTCAACAAGACATATAACATCTGAAAGATCAAGATTCATTTGTTCTTTATGATGCCTTGGATATAGTATTAATCTACCATTTTTTTTCAAAACACGTTTTATTTCATCAAGTAAAATTTTTTTATCATCAATCAGATGAAAAACATCAAATAAAAAAACTATATCAAATATATTATTTGATAACGGTATATCAATTTTATCTGTTACATCCACTCTTAAAATATTTCTTATATCATTATTTTTTATATTTTTTATCAGCTCATCAAGTACATCTTTATTTTTATCAAGTGCATAAACAAATCCTTTATCTCCTACAAATCTTGCAGCAGGTATCGTATAACTACCATGTCTGCAGCCAAAATCTAGAATGAAATAATCTTTTTTTATTCCAATTTCTTCAAAGAAATCATATGATTTCTCTTTCATCCAAATATCAATATCAGCCATATCAAACACATAAAAAAAATTTATTTTAGTTTCTTTTCTATTTCATTCCACATATCAACTACTTTTTCAGATGTCTCACCTTTGGAATATTCTATTATGTTTTTCTTATGAATTAATGCCTTTGTAAAAACTGTATCATATGGGATTTTACCAACTATTTCAATGTTTTTTTTACTACAGAACTCCTCAATTTTTTTAGTATTTTTTAGGTTTATATCATATTTATTTATACATACTATAGATTTTATTTTAAAATGATTAGATACACCAATTACTCTTTTTAAATCAAGAATCGCAGATATAGTAGGCTCTGTTACTACAAGAACTAGATCAACACCTGAAATAGCTGATATCACAGGACAGCTGATACCCGGTGGTCCATCGATAATTACTATTTCTTTGTTTCTTTCTTCAGCGATTTTTTTTGCATTTTCCCTTACAACTGTTACAAGTTTACCTGATGCTTCTTCAGCTGTTTTAAGATTCGCATGAACCATCGGCCCAAAACGTGTGTCAGAAATATATGAATAACCTGATTCTCTATCAACCATTTTTATTGCATCTTCTGGGCATACATATTCACAGAGTTTACATCCTTCACATGACTCAGATTTTAACTCTATCTCCTCTGTTATTGCATCAAATCTACAGTTATTATAACATTTCATACATTTGATGCATTTATCTTTATTAATAGATGCAATTTTTAGACCATAGAAAAGTTGTTTCTTTCTAATTTTTGGTTCAAGTATAAGATGAAGATCAGCAGCATCAACATCACAATCAGCAAAAACTGATTTTTTTGCAACTGATGCAAAACAAGCTGTAAGCGTTGTTTTTCCAGTACCACCCTTACCACTTATAACTGTTAGTTGTTTCAAGAGAGTTCCACCTCCTCTCTGATTTTTTCATATAATTCTTTGAATGATTTTTTATATTCATCAAGTTCTTTTACAAATGGTATTCCTTCTGAGTATAGTTTAGCAATTTTTTCACTTTGTGGGATCTTTAGTAAAAGAGGTATTCCTTTGTTTTTACAGAAATCTTCAACATCATTATTTCCAACACCATCACGATTTATTATAACCCCAAATGGTATTTTCATATGTTTAACCACCTCAACAGCTAGTTTTAGATCATTTAGACCAAAAGGCGTTGGCTCTGTAACAAGTATACAATAATCTGAACTATTAATAGTCTCAATGACAGGGCAACTTGTCCCAGGTGGTGCATCTATTATCACATCTCTGTTTTTATCTATTTTTTGTTTTAATTTTTTGATAACAGGTACAGCTTGAATTTCACCTATGTTTAAAAGACCATGATAAAACTCAATATTTTTGTTTTTACCATGTTCAAGTATTCCAACTTTTTTATCTTTATAAATAATTGCATCTCTTGGACATACAATTTTACATCCGCCACATGAATGACAAAGCTCAGGAAATACCAAAACATTTGATTTCACAACTGCAAGGGCATTATATGCACAGAAATCAGAGCATTTTCTACAGTAATCACACTTATCTTCATCAATCACTGGAATTTCAACATTTACATCCTCTATATCAGTTATTTTTGATTTTAAAAATACATTAGCATTTGGCTCTTCGACATCGCAATCAATAAATAATACATTATCAAGTCCAAGAGCAATATTTACAGCAACTGTGGTTTTCCCAGTACCACCTTTACCACTTGCAACAGATATAATCATAACATTTTTCCTCTTATTTTAAAATTAGTTTTCCAACCTCGCAATTAAGCTCCCCTGCTACAAGAGGACATTTTGCAACAAGAAGAAAATAAACCTTTCTATCACAATCGCTAAGCCCTTCAAAATTACCTTGTCCTTTTGATATGACCATATCAGATTCATTGAATTTTTTAATGAATTCATCTGATGCATATCTAATGATTAGGCCGGGTGATGAAATACTCTGACCATCATCGGATTTAATTATTTCAACCATTTTGTCTATTTCTGCAAAAGATGCATCCTCAATTGTAGCATCATTAATTATCGGGTTTGATTTTACAACATAAGTGATTTTTTTCCCAAGGCTGATTAAATGTTCAAGAACTATCTTATCAAAAAAAATCTCACCTGTATTATCAGCTAGAAAAAGAATTGTTTCTGATTTTTTTAAATCCTTTTTGAAACCATTATAAGAACCCATATCAAAATCCCTGTTCACAGCTCTATCTATCATTTCTTCAAGATCAAAACGATTTATAGTGCCATAGTCAATAACATTTCCAACTATTGCAAGTTTAATTGCCATAAGAAGCGGGTCATCTGATTTTAAAACAAGTTCTTTTAGATGATCATATTTATTTTTAACTTCTTCATTTGATAGTTTTTTAACTTTTTTATATGGATCATTTTCTTTTAGAATTGACCTAATTATTTTATGTACCTCTCTTGAAATCTCAGGTGGCGAATTTTCAAAATTAATTGTTTTCAGATGACTCATAACATCTCTTAAAACACGTTCTTGTTTTTTTTCATCATCTGTAACCATACGTGCTGCTTCAAGAGATTGTTTTAAAAAACATGGAATGCAATCAAGATGTGTCTTCATAGATATTAACTCTTAATGATTATGATGTTGATCTCTAAAAGCATGTCTACCACATGCATCTGATTCACCTGCTTTCTGAAGTTTTCCATTTCTAAAATCATCAACAGCTTTTTTAACAGTACCAGATGCACCAATATAAACTTCTATTCCATAACCATTAAACATTGATATAGCCCTTCTTCCAAGGCCACTGCAGACCATCACATCAACCCCCTCTTTTACCATAATTTCAGGAGGATAACCTTCTCCACCCATATGATGACTAGTATTTGGAATAACTTTTACATCATTATTATCTAGATCAACAATTGTATATGTGTTTACTCTTCCAAAATGTTCACCTACAAAATCTTCAAAACCTTTTTCACCGTTTGTTGGAATACAAATTTTCATAAAAACCATTCACCTTCTTATTTATTCATCCCAAAATGACTATTAACACTAGGATTATTTGTTTCTTTCAGATTTCCTGTTTTAAATTTCTCGATAACATCCTTAACATTTCCATCAATACCAGATATAACCTTGATTCCTGCAGCTTCAAGTGTTCTAAAAGCATTTGGACCAATATTTTTTGTTAATACATATTCAACATTTTGATTAGCAACGCTTTGAGCTGCTTGAATACCAGCACCACCGGATGCCATTAAACTTTCATTTGATATTGCATCAAAATCCATAGTTTCAGTTTCAATTATTAAAAAATATTTGCATCTACCAAATCTCTCGTCAACACTTGCTTCAATATTTTTATCATCTGCAGATATGCATATCTTCATTAACTATCAACATCCTTATCAAATTTTTTTATGCTCTAGCCATTAGTGTACCACATTTAGGGCATTTCTTAGAATAACATGGAACAGCTAATTTATGTGGTTCACGATGTCCACAATTTGGACATACGCAATCTCCACCGGGGCCAAGAGCATAACCACCGCCAAGACCACGGCGTGCCCCTCTACCAAAACCTCCGCCGCCACGTCTAGGCATTTTCATTTAACTCCTTTTTATTTTTAATATTTTCCTCTATTTTTTCAACAATTTTTTTAAATGATGTACCTGCCTTGCTATTGCTAAACTTATTGCTTTTTTCAAAAAGTGGTTCTCCTTTATCAGCGGATAAAACAATGTTTGGTTCAATAGGGATACTCCCAAGAAAATCAACATGTAAATCCTCAGCTGCATTTTTTCCGCCATCTTTTTTGAAAATATTTATTTCTTTTTTACAATTAGGGCAAATAAAACCACTCATATTTTCAACAATTCCAATAACATCAATATTCATTTTTTTGACAAAATTTATTGATTTTCTAACACTTACAAGAGCAACATCTTGAGGTGTTGTAACAACAACTGCTCCATCACTATCTGGAATCAGTTGAATCACACTTAATGGTTCATCTCCAGTTCCTGGTGGAAGATCAATTATTAAAAAATCAAGTTCACCCCACTCAACATCTCCAAGGAGCTGTCTTATAGCACCCATCTTCATAGGCCCACGCCAAATAACTGGTGTATCTTTCTCATTTAATAGTAATCCCATTGACATTGCCTTTAAATTTTCTGATACATCAACTGGTTTGAAACCATTTTTTGATCCTTGCGGTTTTTCATCTTCTATACCTAGAATTTTTGGGATGGTTGGACCATGAAGGTCACTATCTAAAATTCCAACCATATGGCCTTTTTCAGATAGAGCATAAGCTAAGTAAGCTGATACAGTGCTTTTTCCAACACCGCCTTTTCCACTTAATACTATTATTTTATGTTTTATTTTTTTAAGGTTTTCTGTTAATTTCTGATCATTCATCTTTTTTTGTTGCATATATAATACCTACTATCATAATTATTTTCAATTTAAAGTTTCTTCTTGTAATGAAAAAATAAGATAAATAATTTTATTTTAATTATTCTTTTTTGCTGAGTTCTTGTATTTTTTGTTTTACTGTTTTTATTTCTTCTTCAAGGTTTTTTAGTATATTTTCTAGATAAGTTTTTTCTTCCTCTGGTTTTATTTCTTGTCTTCTATAGTATGGAGCTGGTTCATAATATGGTTCTGGATAATATGCTCTTCTTCTAAAACCTCTTCCTCTACCAAAGCCACGACCCCAACCACGTCCATATCCGCGTCCTAGGGGCATTCCTCTGGTAAAACCTGGGCTGTCATATCCAGAGCAATATCCAAGAGCTCTACCTGTTTGTGGGCCAAGTCCATCTGGTCCGGTTCTATCGCCACTGGGCATATCTTATTTCACCTCCTTTAATTTTTTTTTAATTCTCATTTTTTTTTTCTCCTTTTTTATTTCTTAGTTAGTAGAGAGTTTGGAAGGATGGGATACCTTAGGAGGATAGTATTTTACAATCTACCAACAACAATATATGTATTACACATCATTTATAAATCTATTGACAATAATTATAAGGTTTTAAAATTAATTTAACTATAAATTATAGAAAAATATTAAATATATAGACATATTAACATATATAATATAAAATTGAGATGTTATTATGAGCCGTGAAAGTATAAGACTTGATGAAAAAGACAGAAAAATAATAAATTTACTTCATCAAAACAAAAATATATCACAAGAAAAAATTGCTGAAAAAGTAAAACTATCACAACCATCTGTTGCACTAAGAATAAAAAAACTTAAACAGAAAGGAATCATAGATGAAATAACAGGAGTGAATCTAAATAAGGTAGGAATATATGTTGCACAAGTAACCGTAAGAACAACAAACGCGACAAAAATAATGAACATGCTAAAAGAATGCCCATTTTTCTTAAATGGATTCATAATATCAGGTGAAAAAAACCTAATGCTTTTATTTGCAGGTGAGGATCTTGCCTCAATAGAATCGATAATAGATAATAGGATAAGATCAGATAAAGACGTTCAAAGCGCTGATTTCAATATCATGATATCAAGTATTAAAGATCTTATAATGCCAATAAAGATAGTTGAACGTCCACTAAATAATCCCCCATGTGGAATAAAATATAAAGAATGCCCAGCATACAAAGAAAATAGATGTTTTGGATGCCCTGCAACAAGTAGATATAAAGGATTATTCTGGTAAAAAAATAAAAATTTTATTTTCTAAACCTATTAATAATTGGTATTAACAATATCATTATAAGACTGATTATTCCAAGATAAAAACCAGTACTAGGCCCCCAGCTGCATTCTATCATCATTTTTTCAGATATACCTGGTATTGTTGTTTCAATTTCACCACTACCAACAACGCTTCCAACTCCCACTTCAGCTACCATAGACATTGCAAGATAGAAAAGACCTAGTGTCAGAATTATTATTATAACACTACCAACTAATAGCCCTTTTGTAGTTTTATTTAATCTATCTTTTGTAAAAATTGATATAAAAATAATTAAAGCAGATAATATAAGTAGTATTGATAAAAGACCTAGAATCATAGTTAGTTCCTCTGGAATTGAACTAATTGATCCGCCAACAGCGTTATCAGACTCTGTGATAGAAATGATTTTTGAAGGAACAAGCATCGTCTTTGTAATTGTTTCAGTTGAATTATTTTCACCTGATAACATCCACCATGGTGATACAACAGATATAATTAATAATGAAATTACAAATATTCTAATAGGAATACTATGTTCCCTTTTCCATATAAGATATATTATACCAATGATGAAGACAATTATTCCTAAAATAACAATGGTCCCATGAAAACCTGATTCTTCAGTTGATACAATATCAATTGTTTTATCTGATTTAACATCAATTTTTTGACTTGCAATAATATCATTATCTGATTCAATTTCGATTTCATATATACCAGGAGGTACTACAAAACTAGTTGAATCATCCCCATTTGAATTCATTTTTTCTTTCTTGTTTTTCCTACTAATTTTAATCTCATAATCATCTATTTTTTCACCCATATCATTATAAACAGATAATTCTGTTTCATACTCAGCTGGAAAAACGATATCAACAGTGGAATCACTTGAAACATCAACATTTTTCACTGTTTCAAATGATTTATATTTAATTGTTAGACAATATTTTGATACAGGTAGATTTTTAAAAACATATTTTCCAAAATTTATTTTTTCAGATTTAATAGTATTTAATTCATACATCTCATTGCTTGTAATCTTCGGGTTAACATCAACTTCTGGTGTTAGATACCATTTATCCTTAATTTTTATTTCAAGGTTAAATAAATCAATTTTAAAGTTCTCTGTAGCAGATCTTATACTTTGTAAAACTCCAAGTTTTACGTTTTTCTCATCAATAATAAAACCTTTGTATTGGACTCTTAGTGTATATGGTTCTCTTAAATATATTGGTGCTTTTAGACTAGCTGTACCATTTTCATCTGATGTTGATTCAAAAATTATATCATCATTTTTTAACAACTGGAATTTTACATCCCGAATTCCATTATCATTTTGATCTTTGACAGTGGTATCTAATTTTCCTTCTGGATGACAGATGATACTTATATCTGAATCCTTGTTTAGATCAATTATATCATAACCAATATATTTTCTATCCCCCCCAAATATTGGATTCTCCCTAAAAATCTTTACAAGATATCTACCCTCAACTAGATCAGGGAATTCTATTTTTTTAAAAAAACTAGCGTTTTTCCAATCAAATAGACCTATAACTGTTTTTATTGTCTGTAAAATATTTTTACCCTCTAAATCTAGATCAATTGAACCAAGTGATATACGACTAACAGAACCACTTGATTTAAAGTTATTATCTTTGTATAGTTCTGCATAGATATATGGATAGTTTTTTCCCTTGTATGCTGATAAAAGTGATCCAAGTGGAAATGATGGTGCAAAATGAACAGATGTAGAAAGAGTGAATCTCTCCTCCTCCACTACTTCCCCTTCTGTTGCATTTTCACGAAAGATTGGTACTTCTTTAATTAATGTCTGAAATATTTCTGATTCTAAATCAACTCTCTGATAACCTTCTTTTTCAACACATACATAAATCGTGTTATAATCAAAGGTTTCATCTTTTTCAAGAGTTGTATCATGTTTTCCATTTTCATAAGCATTTCTTGTAAGATAGATATTTCCTGTATCAGCTTCGAGTCCTGGTAAATCAATATTTTGTTTTGTATAAGCTTTTATCTGAATACCATCGTTTTCATCATCAAAACCCGTGTTTGACTCAAATATAATTCCATGACATCTACCAGAAGATTTTTCACTAAGACATGCCCATGCATGACTCCCTAGATCAATGTCATCCTCAGTTGAAAGTACAAGTTCACGTTCAGAACTAGTTGGATTTAATGGTACACTATATTCTTTTATTGATTCATCCTCATCATATACAATTAGATCAGGTAGAATTTCTCCAACATTCATCTTTTCAATTGTAGCACTTCTTGATTTAATTGATGTGATACCAGATAACGTCCCATCAAGAGTACTTGGTTCATCAATATTGATATCCTCAAGTATCTCATGATGACATTTAACCATCATTCTTTTTATATCAGTAGGACTATAATAATAAGTATAGATATTATCTGTTTTTATATCGCCGCGGGTTGAAACACCTTCAAGTCTCACCCTAACCATTATATTACCATCTACAAGAACTGTTTTTTTAACTTCAGTTGCCCAGGATGTTCCAACATATCCTGGTTCTTCTTCAATTCCATATCTTAAATCAAAATCAACTAGTTGATCAATATTATAGGTTTCAACAACTTTTGAATTAGGTTTAAATTTAGCTGCTGCAAAAGAAACAGGATTTCCTAGTAGTTCACCTGTTTGGACAATAGCATATATTACATCTTCATCCTGTCTTATACCATAATAATCAAAAAATATTGTTTGACCCGATATTGGTTCATAAAAATAATGAGTATCCTCAATTGTTATATGATCTTCATAATCTGGTCCATTTGTTTTTGCTGAATCATAATAAACATAATATTTTTCAGATCCATCAGCATCTTCAGGGATTAAAAAAACAATACTACATGAATTAATATGTGAGTTATCATCATATTCTAAATCATATATTTGTGAATCAATCTCAGTTAGACCACCATCTTTTTCAATTCCAATTCTAACTGAATGAGTGTTTTCATCTTCAGCCCAACAGCTGTTTTCAAAATCAATTCTTATATCAATTGGTTGAAATTTTGAAACAGATAAACTAGTATCAATTGGAATGATTATTTCTTGTTTATAAGATAGTCCATCTATATCAGTTGACAATATGTTTTCTGATGAGACTATTGTTGTCGATATTGTTGATACCAACAACAATATGAGTAAGAGCCATATTTTTATTTGATTTGATTTTTTCATAATTATAAATAATAATTATATTATATTATAATATAAATATTTCTAATATTTTTTCGTTTTTCTCATAAAAATATGAATAAAAAAGGAATTATAAGTAGAATAACCCCAATAATTCCAATAATAAGGCTTGGCATGCTAAGCTTATATTTAGAGGGTAAATATTTCTGGCTTAAAAAAATTACTCCAATACCATAAATGACTACTCCAATAACACCAATGAATAATAAAGTGATACTTAAGAAAAATAAAACTGAAAAATTTGGATCAACATACATCCTGATTGCCAATGGTATTGATACTACCACAATATATAATAAAACATACATCATAAAACGTTTATATTCAAAATTTTTAACCCTTGGTATTAGATTTTTACTTGTTTCAAATAGCATACGGGTGCCTGCTTCAAAACCAGAATAAACTGTTCCAAACAAAGCAAAAATAACACTTATCTGAAAGATTGGTTTCAACCAATCTGCCAGATATGTAAAAATCACTAGTTGATTCTGAACTAGTCTTGTATCATCAGGTAGTATCTGCCTTGATCCAAGTAGAAGAGATCCTGTAATAATATAACAAGCAGAAATAATTGATACAATTATAAATGCTAATGATAAATCAACTAATAATGGTTTTAAAAGGATTTTTGATTTCTTTATTTCAGAGGTACCATCTGGTAAATATGTTATCTCCTTGTTTTTTTCAAATAATTTATAACATTTCTCAGAAAAAGAAACCGGATCTGATCTACCTCTAAAAATACCCCATTTTTTTATTTTTATCCATCCAAGATAACCAATCAGAGTAATTAATGTAAATGTTAAAGTACCAAGATATCCAAGCATTAGAAGCGGTATCGGTGTTCTTGTAACACTTGGGTAATTGTTTATCACCCAGCTTGGATAATTATTTGGAACGTTTTGACCTATTGTAAAAAAATTTGGAAGTATCTCAAATAAATCCGGGTTAATTGAAATAACAGCAACAATAGCGCCAATAGCAAGTACTGCTACAAATAAAACCTGTGTTATCTCAAGAAGTTTATATCTACCAAGTAAAGCTAAAAAACCAGCGAAAAGACAAATGGAAACACCCCAAAATAAATAGTTACCAAATCCAAGTATCCATGATATTGCTTGACCAAGAGATGTCATAATTGTTGCAGTAAAAATTGGTATAAAAACAAGCATAATAGCTATTAAAATCCAGTTTAGCCATCCTTTATATGTTTTAAGTGCAAATAGATCCATCACACCAATACCCGATAGCATTGTGAAACGAATTCCAATATATCCAATTATATAAGATCCAATGTTTAATGTTATAAGCCAGAGAAGCGCGAAACCACTCCAGGCACCAATCTGAGGGCCAATAATAAGCTGACCCTGGCCTACAGTTAATGATGCAACTATTGCACCTGGGCCAAAAAAAAGTAAATATTTCAAATATTTTTTAATCGAAGGTTTTTCAGTAAGTGTCTTATTTGGTTTTGCATAGCTTATTTTATCGTCTTTCAATTTTTTCAATCCTCAAAAATTATTTTATCAGTTTTTTTAAGAATTACATTCGGTTTTTCAGGTTCTTTTTTTGCTCTAGCCCTCTTATTATATTTTTCAATTCCACCAGATTCTTTTATAATTTTTCTTCCTTTTTCAATTTGTTTTAAAATACTAATATTAACTCTTTCCATAGAACCTGGTGCCAGTTTTTTTAAAAAACCTGATGATCCGCCAAGAAGATAAGGAATTGATTCAAGTCTCATCGTGGTATTTGGTATTTCAAAAAACCATCTACCTATTGAATCTTCACCAAATTTTGTAATTGGAATACCTGCAGCAGCTTGTCTTTCAGCTTTTGGTCCAACATGTGCTACAACCCATTTACCATTAATATATGCTTCACCTTCACCTTCGAGCATAAAATATCCCATTGAATCATACCATTTTTTTATCAATGGATCAACATCAACCATTGTATCATACCATGCCTGTATCATGTTCATTGCAAAAATCTTATATCTAGCTTTTATACCTGCTGCTCTACAAAGAGCGATAAACGCGGTTATTAGATGAAAACATGTACCTGAACCTCTTCTAAGTGTAGCACCTACAGAGTCAAAAGGTAAAATCTCAAGTCTTAATTTTTCTTTTACAAAATGAAAAGCAGATTCTGCATATTCATAATCAGATTTTTTAAAAGCTCCAAGGCTATTAGCTAGTGTAATAACTTCTGGTTCTCTATGATCACAAAATAGTGTTGGCCTAAGATATTTATGATTTGTATCAGAATATTTCAAATCATTTGAGAATTCAGGTATATCATATTCCCTTTTAGGCCTAATAAATCGTTCATCATTTTTTTTTATATTTCGAAGTCTTTTAAGATCACTTGGTTTAGTTGTCATTAAAACCTTTGATAATGAAATCGCTCCTCCAAGCCATAGTTTCAAAACTAACTTATTTGGAATATATCCTTTATCTTTCATCTCATAAAAACTAACCATGATTACTATTTCACTTTCCAATATCAGAAGATACCATTCTTCTTACTTCTTCAGCACAACCTCTGATTTCTTGTCCTGCTGCCCTATGAACCTCTGGTTCTAAAACAGGACCAGGACGATCACATACTGGACAGTGCTCAAGAAGTTTTACTTTATCGCCTGTTATCATAAAACCAGGGTAACTAGTTGTAGTTCCATCAATAAATGCAAAACGACCTGTTTCACCATATCCCATAGGTTTATATTCATCATCAAGAACCATTGGATGATAATATGTATGTGGAACATGCAAATAATGTCCTTCAGGGCAATGAACCATAAAACCATTGCCTTCAACCATAGCATAAGCATCAAGACAATACTCAGGGTTTATCCCAAGCATCTCTTCCATAATTTTTCTGAATTCTTCAACTGGTATACGTTTATTTTCTTGTGCTTTCCAACCACCACCTGTTAGAATTGCTCCCCGATCTGAAAAATCAAAAGTTTGTCCAGTTTCTTTCATTTTTTCAACAACAGCATACAAAAGGAAAGGAGCTCCAGCAAACATAATCTTATTTTTTTCTTTTTCATTTTTTTCAAGCCAACTAATAATATTATTCACAATTTTTTTATACATTCTTCCAAGAGCAGCTTTTACAATTAATGATTTAAGACCACCTTTTCCACCGCTCATACTCATACTAATTGTTTCAGTGTTAATCTCACGGTCGATCGATACTTGCACATCATGAACTACATCAAAATAAATCGTTGCAACCCGCCCAACAAAAAGATTTGTTTTCTCTGGATTTGGCATTAAAAGATATCCATACATATCATAATCCCATATAGGATAAGCCATTGATATCGCACCTTTTGCAAGAGAGTATTCAGCGATGTTAAATGTTCTTGTATCTCGTGGAATAAATGTATGTCTACCACTAGTACCACTGCTGTAACAGACTCTCATTCCAGAATTGTTGAAAGAATCAATTATGTTATCATATGTTGGATTTTTCCCAGAGATTTTTATTTTTGGAAGATTTATTGAATACATGTTTGCAAGCCATGTAGCAAATTCTTTTCCATCCGGATAATTTTTATAAAAATTATTGGGAAGAAGAGGTATTTTTTCAATATCATCATGTTTTTTTAGGTCATCTGGTGAAAATTTTTTTTCTTTACAAAAATTCTTGTATATATCATTTTTCTCGTAACTATTTTTAAAAGCATATTTTATTGCGTTGAATTTTAACTCTTGTGCTTTTTTAACAGGTACCTTATATACATCCTTTACGCCGTATACTGCTTCGTCAGAGGGAGTCCAATCTTTTTTCTGTGGTATATATTTTTCAGCTTTATTATTAAATTTTTTTAGATAATCATCAAATGATATTGCCATTTTCACTCATCCTAATTTGAAATTATTATATATTTATAACATAAACTATTTATTAATGTCGATTAAATTATCGTTTTAGAACGATAAATAATATCATTTATTAAACAATCTATAAAATAAGAATAAAATTTTTTATATTAATTATTTTTTAAAAATATCAAATTTTTCAAGAGCTTTTGTTGCACAATGACGAACATAAGGGTTTTCATCTTTTAAAGCATCAAGTAACGGTACAACCGCATCACTACTTCCAATTTTTGCAAGAGCTTTTGCTGCATCACTTCTAACCTCCCAATGTGGATCATCAAGAGCATTGATTAATGCTGGAAGTGATTTATCACTATCAATATTTGATAGAGCATAAACAACAGATACTCTTACAATTGGTTCATTATCTTTTAATTTTTCAATTAATTTATCAATTGCATTTTTTGAACCAGTTTTTCCAATAAGAATTGCAGCTGAAGATCTAACCCTTCTATCAGCATCATCAAGAGAGTTTACAAGACCATCAATATTTTTTTCAGGTGAAATTGCATTAAGAGAATATATTGCTTCTTTTCTCACACTTGATTCCTCATCTTCAAGAAGATCAACTAATGCATCAACTGGTTTATCACTACCAATTTTTCTAAGAGCTTTTGTTGAATTCAGACGAACCTCTTTACATTCATCTTTTAGTGATCTTATTAATGCATCAACTGCTCTTATATCACCCATTTCACCAAGAAAATATGCTGAATGCCATCTAACTTCTTCTCTTTTATCATGTAAAAGACTATCAATTAGAGAATCAACAAGCCTGGGATCATTTTTATTTTTTAGAGTTTTTACAGCTAAGAGCCAAACATTTTCATCTGGATCTTTGAGTTTTTTAAATATTTCATCATCTACTGATTTATCATTAAATTTTTTTAGATAATATATAGCATTAGCTCTAATGCTCCAATTATTTGATTTTAAATCCTCTAATAATTCAGATTTATCTTTTTTTGATTCATTTAAAAATTCTTTCTTTTTTAATTTCATATTCATCCCAACAAGTAAATTAATATCTATCAAACCTTTTTTTATAATGTATTAATAAAATATATATTTTTTTAATGACAAAACAGATGGATATTTATACAATTAATTGATTACATCACTTAAGTAGGATATGATGGGATGAAAATATTATCTCTTGTATATTATTTATCATTGTTATTGATAGGAATTAAAAATGTTAAATGTTGGGATATAAAACATGTCAGGTAATTGCTTACTTGTAATATCTAAAAATGAAGGTATAAATCCACTTTCAATTGCAAAACAAGCATTAGAATCAGATCTTGTTGATAAAGTTATAATATCCGATGGATCAAATGAAGAAACTTTTAAGAGGTTAAAACAAGGCGAAAATAAAAAAATCCAGGTTTTAAACGAAAGAAAATATGTAAAAACAAAAGAAATCGGTAAAGGCATAGGTATGATTAATGCTGGTATAGCCGCAATAAAACAAAATTTTGATAATGTCGCTTTTATCGATGGCGATATTTTAAATCCAAATATAAATAAATGGTTTGAGTTTTTATTTCCACCTCTTGAATCAGATATTGATATCGTTAAAACATCTTTTTTAAGAAATCCTGCTGATGGGCAAATTACAAGACACATTACAAAACCACTAATAGCTATGTTTTTTCCACCTGCATGGGAGATAGGTCAACCACTTGGTGGTGAACTATCAATTACTACAAAAGCATTAAATGATATTTTAAATAAGGGTCTAACCCCGCCATATGGTTGGGGAATTGATACATTTATCACAATAAAATCATTGATATATGGCTATAAAATGGGTGAAGTTTATCTAGGTCAAAAAATGCATAATAAAAAAACACTTACAAATCTTAAAAAAATGTTTGATCAATGTTTTATGGAAGCTATGAGAATAATTGAATATAATAAAAAACTACCATATAAAAAGAAAATAAACCCAATAATAGAAATAACGACCCCGTTTCAAAAAAATGCTAATTTTGATGAAACATATATGGACATTAAAAAAGAAGTTAATCGCAGTATTAATCAGTTTAAACTTATGAAAAATCTAAATCTCCCTCATGATGAAACTTTTTATGATATGAAAAATGTAAATAGTTTTGAGGATTTTTTTGAAAAATCAAAGAAAATCAATGTGAATATATGGGTTGAGCTGCTATATTGGTTTGCAAAAAAATATCAACCTGAATTAATCGATCAATATTATTATAGATGGAAAATAAGAGCTCTTAGTTTTTGCTTACATGAAATAAACACGGTTGAACAAGCTGAGAATAGAACTATGATTCAAGCAAAAACAGCATCTGATTTTGCTCAAAAGATCGATAAGAATCTATCTTTTAGCAATCAATCAGAAAAAGCATTTTACTATACAAGAAAAAAATAATTTTTTTTTTTAATCAGATAATTTCATTATTGCTTCAGCGATATCGCCATTTGCTTCTTCAAGGGCTTTTGCCGCTTCTTCCTCTGATTTTCCAGTTTGTTCAACTACTAGTTTAATATCATCTTTTGGAATTTCTTCTTTTCTATCAGAAACACGTGGACTCCCTGTTATTTGATAAGTTTTTTGACCTTTTGCATCCATAATTGTGACTTCTGCTTTGTCAAATATATATTCTTTTTTATCCGTCCGAATTATTACTTCTTCAACATTATCAATTTCTTTAACGTTTATTCCTAGTTTCTTCATCATCATGTTCATTTGTTTCGGATTAAATCTACCAGGCATCATAATATTATACCTCAAATATTAATAATTGATTTTCGAAGGATATATAGCATATTACTTGTTTAATGTTTTTGGTATGATTTCTGGAACTGAGATACATGTACTTGATATTAATGCTGAATTTTATGGTGTTCCACCAATTAATCTAATGGAGAGAGCAGGAACTGGTGTTTCAGATTTTATTATAAATACTATAAATTCTAAAGATAAGAAAAAAATCTTGTTGTTTGCAGGTCTTGGTAACAATGGCGGTGATGGATTTGTAGCAGCAAGAAAACTATCAGAAAAAAACGATGTAACAGTTTTTTTAACAGGTGAAAAAAAGGATATTAAAACTATTATTTCTAAGAAAAATTTTCAAAAACTTGAAAATAAAGAAACTAAGATTTTTGATATAAAAAAAATTGGAATAATTAATTCTTTAATACAAGAAAATGAGATTATTATTGATTCAATGCTTGGAATAGGGCTTACAGGTGATCTAAGAGAACCATATAAAAAAATAGTTGAAAAAATAAACAAATCAAAAAAAACAATAATATCAGTTGATATTCCAACAGGTCTTGGTACAAAAACAGCAGTAATACCAAATCATACAATCACTTTTCATGACGCAAAAAAAGGAATGAATAAAAAAAATTGTGGTAGTATAAAAATTGTTGATATTGGCATCCCAAAAAAAGCAATTGAATATGTAGGACCAGGGGAGCTGAAAACATATTATCCAATTCCAAGAAAAGAATCACATAAAGGAAAAAATGGAAGGCTTCTAGTGGTTGGTGGTGGTCCTTTTTATGGTGCACCAGCTCTTTCTAGTTTTGCTGCTCAAAGAACAGGCATAGATCTAATTTTTGTTGCAACTCCAAAAAAAGTGGCAAGAGCTATAACATCATATTCACCATTATTGATTAAACCAGTTCGCCTTACAAAAAATATTGCAAAACTTTCACCTACTTTAATTGTAAAAGAACTAAAAAATAATGATATATTAATCCCTGAAGATATAGATTTAATCAAGATTTTATCAAAAAAAGTAGATGCGCTTCTTATTGGACCTGGTCTTGGACTTGATGAAAAAACAAAGGAAAGTGTTTTAAAAATAGTTAAATTATTTAATACACAGAAAAAACCGATTGTGATTGATGCTGATGCAATAAAAATTGTTGGAAAACATCATGATATATTAAATAACTCAAAAATAATTTTAACACCACATATCAAGGAATTTAAAGAACTAACTGGTGAAAAATTAACAACGAGTTTAGATAATAAAAAAGAAAAAGTATTGAAATGGTCAAAAAAACTAGGAGTTATAATTGTTCTTAAAGGCCCAACTGATATTATTAGTGATGGTAGTGAGTTAAAACTTAATGATGTGCATAATGTTGCTATGACTGTGGGGGGTACCGGTGATGTTCTTGCAGGTATTATCGGAGGTCTTGTATCAAAAAATATTGATATTTTTAACGCTGCAAGAATGGGTGTTTTTATTAATGGTTATGCAGGAAACATTGCATATGATAAACGTTCATATGGTCTTGTTGCAACAGATATTATTGATGAAATACCAAGTGTTTTAAAAAAATTCTTGAGGTAATCTATGAGTATATCTGAAATTCAACCGATTATCAACGAGAGAGCTTTATTTATTGTTGAAGAAAAAACTCTTGTATTAGCTGATCTTCATATAGGAATTGAGACACAGATTAGGGAATCTGGTTTAAATATTACAAATCAAACTGAGAAAATAACAAAGAAGATAATTAAATTATGTGATAGATATAAACCCGATCAAATAATTCTTCTAGGTGATATAAAACATAATATTCCAACTTCGACTTATAGAGAAAGAATTGATGTTAAAAATTTTTTAGAAAAAATAAGTAATATTTCAAAGGTTCATATTGTTCCTGGTAACCATGATGGAAATATTAAAAAACTTTCACCAAAAAAAATAGTTATTCATCCATCAGATGGTTTTTTGTTTAAAAACATTGGTTTTATACATGGTCATAGATGGCCAAAAGAAGAAATAATGAAGTCAGAGAAAATAATAATGGCACATACTCATCCAACAATAATGTTATCAGATAGAATGGATCATAAAACCTATGAGCCATGTTGGGTTAAAACAAAATTTGATGATGAAAAACTTAAAGAAAAATATGAAGTATCACAAAATTCTAATATATTAATAATACCTGCTTTTAACCCTTTATGTGGCGGTATTGCTGTAAACAAGGATGGGATACAAGGACCAATGGGTAGAATAATTAATATTGAAGAATCTGAAATATTTCTTATAGATGGAACAAATATAGGTAAAATAAAATATTTAATTTAAAAAAACAAGTTAAGCTTAAATAATATTTGTTTTATAACGGAAAAGAAAATACTTAAAAGAAATAAAGAGTGAATGAAAAATGGAATTTAACTTAAACATTACATTTAAAAACTTCTTAGGAGCATTTATATTATTTTTATTACCACTTCTTATTATAATAATTAGTATGGTAATTAATCTAGCAGAAATGTTAAGTGAATCAGATATATCAATAGCATTACTCTATATATTATTTATAACATGGTTTGCTGTTGGGCTAATATTTTATGGCGCTATTTATCAGAAAACAAAAACTATATAAAAACGTTGTAAAAAATAATATATAACATTTTTTTTTCTGTTTATTATAATCGAATATGAAAAATGTTTTTGATCTACTGGACTTTAATATACAAAAAATACTTGTATCAAAAAAAATAAATAATCCTACTGAACCACAAATAAAGGCAATACCTGCTATTTTAAAAAAAGAAAATGTTTTACTTATTGCTCCAACCGGTCTTGGTAAAACTGAGTCAGCGCTTCTACCAATATTTCATAATTTTTTAAAATATAAATCAGATATAAATGAAGAAGATGAGAAAGGAATTTCGATTTTATATATTACTCCTTTGAGAGCTCTAAATAGAGATATGCTTAGTAGGACTTTTAGATGGGGAGAAGAAATTGGTATTAAAATAGCTGTTAGACATGGTGATACAACACAAAGCGAAAGGACAAAACAATCAAAAAAACCACCTGATATGTTGATTACCACTCCTGAGACATTTCAGATAATGTTTACAGGTAAAAGACTTAGGAAACATCTGTCACATATAAGATGGTTGATTGTTGATGAAATACATGAACTAGCTGGAGATGAAAGAGGTGCTCAATTATCAGTTGGTCTTGAAAGACTTGAAGAATTAACCAGTGAAAAAAACCATAGTTTTCAGAGAATTGGTCTTTCAGCTACAGTTGGATCACCAATTGAGGTATCAAAGTTTCTTGGTGGAATTGAAAAAGAAGATTTTAGGAAAGTAAAAATCCTTGAGGTAGATGTTACAAAACATATTGATATAAAAGTTGAAAGGCCTATTATAAAAAAAGATGATTACTCAAAATCAAAAAAGCTTTCAATTGAGCCTTTTAGTTTTTCAAGTCTTAGAAGGTGTAAAGAACTAATAGATAAACATGTTTCAACTTTGCTTTTTATAAATACACGTGATGGTGCTGAAATTTTATCTTCACGTATGCATCAATGGGTAGAGGATTATCCATTGGAGGTGCATCATGGCTCTCTTGCAAAAACTGCTAGAATTGAAGCAGAGGATAATTTTAAAGAGGGTAATATTAAATGTCTTATTTGTACTAGTTCTCTTGAACTTGGAATTGATATCGGCGATACCGATTTTGTAATTCAATATAATTCTCCAAGAGAGGTAAAACGTATTCTTCAAAGAGTTGGTAGATCAGGTCATAGCATAGGTAAAACATCAAAAGGAATAATCATTAGTTCTACACCTGAGGATCTTGCAGAAAGCATGGTTATATCTAAAAGGGCTCTTAAGGGTTTAATTGAGAAAATAAAGGTTAGACAAAATCCTTTGTCTGTTCTTAGTAATCAGATTATATCAATTGCACTTGAATATGGTAAAATAAAGAAAGAAAAAATCTTTGAAATTGTTAAAAGAACTTATCCTTTCCATAATCTTAGATATAATGATTTTAATCAGATTGTTGATTTGTTAAAAAGTCAGCGTAACATCTGGATTGAAGAAGATTTTGTAATAAAAAGAAGATATTCTAGGACATATTTTTTGGATAATATTTCTATGATCCCTGATGAAAAGACATTCATGGTTGTAGATATAAGTAGTAGAAAAAGGATTGGTAAGCTTGATGAAAGTTTTGTTTTAAATTATGCTTTTGAAGGATCAAAAATAATTCTTAGAGGAAGACCATGGACTATTGTTAAACATGAAGAAGATGAAATACTTGTTTCACCATCAAAGGAGATTGGAAACATTCCATCCTGGGCTGGTGAAGACATACCCGTACCATATGAAGTTGCACAAGAGGTAGGAAAGATCCGAAGGAATTATTTGAATTTGAAAGATAAAAATATTTATCCTTGTTCAAAAAAAACACTTGATGTTTTTATTAAACATATTGTTAATCAGGAGAAACAGGGCTTTGTTGTTCCTGATGATAAGACAATTACAATTGATGTTGAGGATAAAACAATTGTTATTAATGCATGTTTTGGAAACAAAGTTAATGAAACTCTTGGTAGGCTTATTTCTGCAATGCTTATACAAAAAATTGGTGAGAGCATTGGAATTAATAGTGATGCATATAGGATAAGTTTTGAACTACCTGGACGAATTCCAGCTGATATGATAAAAGAAATTTTGTTTCAGATTAAACCTGAGAGTCTTGAATATCTTCTCAGTACTATTCTTAGAAATTCATCATATATTAGATGGCATCTTGTACATGTTGCAAGGAAATTTGGTTCTATCAAAAAAGATTTTGATTACAAAAATATTGGTATGAAAAAACTGATGACTCTTTTTGAAAACAGCTTAATTTTTAGTGAAGCAATTCAGAAGATGATATGGGAGAAAATGGACATTGAAAAAACAAAGAAGGTTTTAGAAAAAATTCAAAACAATGAAATTAAGGTCCATATTCAGAGGCTATCTCCTATATCAGTTGCGGGTCTTGAATCAGTTAGAGGTCTTATGGCACCTCAGAGAGCAGACAGATCTATTCTTATGGCTCTTAAAAAAAGGCTTGATGAAACAGATATTACTCTTGTTTGTACTAATTGTAATCATAGCTGGAATACAACAGTTGGAAGAACTGATAAAAAACCTAAATGTCCTAAATGTTCTGCGATAAAAATCGCTGTGGTCCGTAGATATAATAAGGATCTTGTAAAACTATTAAAAAAGAAGAAACTTGATAATAAAGAGAAAAAAGAACTACGAAGGATACATAAAAATGGTAGTTTAGTTCTTAGTTTTGGAAAACCTGCTATTATGGCTCTGATGGGGCGAGGTATTGGACCTGATACTGCTGCAAGAATCCTTGGTAGATATAATATGATGGATCTTTTAAAATCAGAGGAAACACAGTTGAAATTCTTACGTGATATTTTAAAAGCTGAGCTTAATTATGCAAGGACAAGAGGTTTTTGGGATGACAAATAGAAACCTATTTCATAATAAGATTTAATAATAAATAATCATTATATATTCTTAGAAAAACAATCGTTAATTCTATCTTATTTGATTGTTGTATATGGATGCCTCAGATGGATAATATTGAGATACTTGGAAGAATAATTAGATCTACTATTGGAGTTATTGGTAGACGTACATCTGAATCATATGCTACACTTATTGTTAGAACTCTTTTAAAAAATCTTGAAACAAAATATTCTTTTTTAGAACATATTGATATTAAAAACGAAAAATTCAAGGAAACTGTTGATGTAGTAAATATCAAAATTGATATTAATGATGCTGATCCAAAAAAAATGGGTCAGATGATAAATGAATTTATAAGGAAAATTACTATTTCAATGGGTAAGAGCGCTGGATATTTTTTTATTAAGGAAATAAAGGAGGATTTACCTCCAAACTATGAGTATATACTTAGGGAGATAGATGTTGATTTTGATTTTCTACAAATGGAATATATAACAGAACGTAAAAGTAGTTTTAAATTTGGAATTCAAAATACTGATATTTTAAAGAATGTTTTTAAGGCGCTATATAACATAATGGATTATGAATATGGACGCAGGAATTCAATATCTAAATTACGGGAAATAATAAAACAATATAGCACTGAATATAATGTTTTAAATCATGTAAGAATAAATGATACAAGTGCAATTCAAGGGGTTGATCCTGTTTCTGTTGATGTTATGGTAAATGAAACAGATGAAGAAGAAATTGGAAAAGCGATCCAAAAGATTTTTCAAGAAATTAACAAAATGTTTGGTGAGAGAGGCGGAATTAGATTTATTGAAAAAATCAAAAATAATCTTAATTTTGATTATATGTTTAAATTAGAAGAAATAGGTGTAAACCTTAATGTTTTACAACTTGGATATGAAAGAGTTGTAAAAATGGTGATAAAAGCCTTAATAGATGTGTTATCTGAAGCTAGTTCTCAGAGTTATGCAATTTTATGTGTTGAAAATGTTATTGAAAAAACTAAAGAAAATTATCCATTTTTATCAAATATAAAGATTGATAAGATAAGATATAATGAATCTGAAAATGCAATATCTATTACTGAAAATATTGATAATATTAGACCAACAGAGATGGGTAGAAGCATTCAGAGTCTGATTGATAAATTGATAAAATCTCTTGGTGATGCAGCTGGTGCTGATTTTGTAAATAGGTTTAGAGAAAGACTAGGTAATGCTTATCTTATTAGAATAGAAGAGATGGGTGTTAATTTACATATGATAGAGTTAAAACAAAACTTAATATTCTAATTTTCAAATCATTTTTTTATAAAAAATTAACAATGTTAACAATAGTTAATTTTATATATTTTGAATGTTATAGTATTTAATAAGATAGGGGAATATTTTGAAAAAAAATCTAAAATCAATAATTGCTGTATTCGTAATATTAATTTTAATAATCACAATTTTTACAGTTGGAACAAGAATTGATTTATCTGAGGAAATAATATTTGATGAAGAAGAAAGTAATAAATCACAAAATGATAATACAAATAAAGAAGAAAACACAAACGAAGAGGAAAAAGATGATAATTTAACAGAAATTATTGATACAGATCATATTGTTTTTGTAGAAGAAGCAACAGCTACATGGTGTTCAAATTGCCCTGATGTGGCTGAGTCATTACATGAACTATATGATCCAAATAATCCAGATTTTTATTATGTTAGCCTTGTTGTAGATGGATATGATAATGCAAAAAATAGGCTTAAAGATGATTATAATGTACTTGGTTATCCAACTGTTTATATCGACGGCGGATATGAAACAATAATGGGATCTTCTAATTTTAAATCTGTTTTTATAAATAAATTATCAAAAGCAAAACAAAGAGACTATCCAAACATATATCTTAATATTACATCTGAATATAATGAAAGTAGAAATGAAATTAAAAATGAAGTTATTCTTTCAAACTATGAAGATAATAGTTATTCAGGAGAATTAAAAGTATATATAACTGAGATAGTAAGTAGTTATAATGGATGGGATGGTAAGCCATTTTCATATGCCTTTATTGATTATGGGCTTGAAGAAAACATACTTTTAGGTTCAATGGAAAATAAGACCTTCTCTGGTATATGGGATGTTCCTGATGATGTTTATAAGGAAAATTTGTTTATAATTGCTGTTTTATTTAATTCAGATAAAAATAAAGCTTTTTCAAATCCATCTGATCAGGAAAATGAATATGATGCATATTATGCTGATGCATCTATTGGCACACGTGTATCAGAAGGTAAACTACCACCAAGTATTGGTATTAGTAGTCCTAAGGATTTTTCACATTATATATTTGGTAAAGAAAAAAAGAACAAACTATTTCAAAAAACATATATCATCGGCAGAACAACATTAGAATCAAATGTTGAGGCTGAATCAGGTGTTGAGAAAGTTGAATATACTATAAAAGGAAGATTCAGAGAAATAAAAGAAACAATAACTAGTGAACCATATAACTATGAATGGAAAAAACCTTCTTTTGGTAAATATACTATCACTGCAAAAATATATGATAAAGATGGAAGAACTAACATAGATAGTATTGAAGTTTATGCATTTATGATTGGTTTTCCATAAAAAAAATATTTTTTTTATCTATTATATTCATCAGAATATTGCTCATAATTATTTATTGCTTCGATCATCATGTATCTTAGAAACTCTTTTCTACCAGAATCAGTATCCTCGCCTAAGGTTCCATATTCAAGCCTATAATATGGCCTGATAACACCATCATCCTCACCAAGTGTTATTGCCACAAACATTGGAACACCTGCTCCACCATAGATTGTATATGTTTCTTTGAATTCATCTTTTGTAGTATCAACATTGATATGTTTGAAAAATATGTTTTGCCCATCAAAATCAATATATTCTTCATGATCATCCATTCCAAACTCTACATTAAATACCTCTTCAACAAGCGGGTCCATTATATCGCATCCATCACAAATCGTTTTTCTAAACGCAAGAAAAATAGGCCCCTTTGTTAAATTATCAATAATAAAATCAGGATGTTCTTTACCATTTTTTGTATTAAATGTAAAACTCATGCTAGGGGCTGGATCCATTTTGATACAGCTGAGGCATACTGTTTCAACAATATTTTCTTTTACATCAAAATATACATCTGTAAAATAATAACTAGTAAATAAACCAACTATGAAAACTGATAAAAGAATGATCTGAGTAATATTTTTTTTATTAAGCAACTATTTACCACTCCTATTAAAAGTTATAATATTATGTGGACATGCTTCAACACATCGCCCACATAAAATACATTCAGGATCACGATTCATATTTGGAACATCGATACCCATGGGACATACTTTTGAACATAGATTACAATGCACACATTTTTCTTTATCAACTTTAACATGATAAAAGCTTATTTTATTAAACGGTGCAAGCATTGCACCAACAGGGCAGAAATATTTACACCATCCACGTTCCACTGTAAAAATTAAGACTAAAAATAATATGAAAACAATTAGCGCTGGATAAAAAAACATTGTTGGAATATATTCACCTGGGTTTAATATTGATATAGGAATTGTCCCCACAAGAAAACCAACAGGGCAAATATTTGTGAACATGAAACCAAAAATTGCTGCAGTAAAAATAACTAGACCAACAAAAACAAGATATTTAATATATCTAAAATAAGGTTCATTTTTATATTTACTTAGTTGCTTGAATAATGTATATTTTTTTAGTTTTTTTGCAATTTTACCTGTAAAATCCTGTAGCAAACCTATTGGACATGCCCATCCACATACAGCTCTTCCAAAAATTGTTCCAATAATTCCAATTATAAAAACAGGATATAAAACAAGTTTCCATTTAACTTTGAAGATATCAAAATTGGTTTTGTGAAGACCTTCTTCTATTGCTCTAATAGGACAAGCTGATGATGCAGTGGGACATGAATGACAATAAAAAAAAGGATAACAAAAACCTGTTTTTCCATTGAAAAAATTATTTATTCTAAACCCAATATTTGTTATAAATAAGAAAAAAATTTGAGATATTGTTCTCTTATTTTTTATTTTCATCTAAATCTCTTTTTTGAAAATATTGCTAGAACGATGAATAACGCTGCTATAAAAAAAATTATTGTAAAACCAGGAGTATTATTTGAATTATCCCCATTATTGTTGTTATCATTTGAACTAGTTTTTAGATCAATCTGTGTTGTTTCAGATTTAGTCCATACGTCATCTGTTTTTACTTCAACATGATATTTAAGTGTCGTAGCATCATCATGGGTGAGTGTATAAGATCCGCTATAAGAGTTTCCTGAATCATTTGTAAGGATTTTTTCTTCACCCGTATAACAAAAACCTTGTTTGCATTCTTCAAAAATTGCTTTTACACCTTGAATTTCTTCATCTGCAGTAACATCACATTTTATATCAACAGTTGATAATGGTTCAGGTTCTGCGGGATCCACTTTTATGTTTTCTATTGTTGGTTCTGCATAAACAAGATTTGTTATTGATATCAGCATCATAAATGATAATAAGATCATGATTTGCTTTGATATTTTTTTCATTATTTCCTATTCTCCCCTATTAAAATATTTTTTAGATTTTTTTATTAATTTCTTGTAATAATTGTTCTTTTGTATCTAAACCAGAATTTGAATAATAAACATTTCCATTTTTATCAATTAGAACTAGTTTTGGAATTGCTTCTACCTCATAACTACCAGATATATCTATTTCTGCATCATCCATAGCAAAATACCATTCAGCACCATATCCTTCTTTCATATCTCTTAGATCATCTTCTGTTTCATAGTGATACCAAGAATCTATTGAGATAAATACCACATCTGATCCAACCTGTTCATATAGATCAAGTAATTCATAGATTTGACCTTGTATTTTATTACCATATTGATCGTATCCTCCCTCATTACACCATCCACAGTTTTTAGCTGTAAAATCTATTAGAATTATCTTTCCAATATGATCAGAAAGAGTTAATTTTCCATGATCAAGTGTTGTAACAGTAAAATCTGGTGCATCACCCCATTCTTGTTGCTTGTTATTATTATTTGCAATTGAAAGATATGTAGCAATAGAAAAAATAAAAATTACAACTATAATCAGTGATAGATATAATTTTGTATAATCTTTTTTCTTTGGTACTTGTTTTTTTCTTTTTCTAGTTATTATTAACACCTACTTTTTCTTATAACGTTCATTGATATTGTTCTATTCTATGTTTTAACATATCTTTTGGCATTGCACCAATAATCTTATCAATTAATTCTCCATTTTTAAATACAAGCATAGTTGGAATGCTCATAATCTGATGTTTTGCGCTTGTTTGTGGGTTTTCATCCACATTTAGCTTTCCAAACACTGTTTTTCCTTTCATTTCTTTTGCTAGTTCTTCTATAACAGGCCCTACCATTCTGCATGGTCCGCACCATGGAGCCCAGCAGTCAACTATTAGTAATGGGTATTTTTTTATATTTTCATCCATATCATTATCTGTAATATGTACTGGTGCATCTGGCATATTTTCTTCCATTTTTTTGTTTCCTCCATTTATATATCTTTTCTTATATTGTTCCATTTTTCTTTTTCTGATTTCGTTTAAATCATTATCCATTTAACCATTATAATGTTTTTTCACATATATAACGTTTGTGCATTATTTTTGCACAACCATTATATATTGCGAATATAATACAGAAAAAAGAAAATAGATGAAATCAATAAAAATTAGCGACAACATATGCTGCGAAGATATTATAGAATGCATATTTGATCTAAGCGACCAAGACATAATAATTTTTAAGAAACTAAGAAAATCAAAAGAAATAAGAGCTGATGAACTAGCAAAAAAACTAAAAAAAGACAGAAGTACTATATATAGATCACTTCAAAAACTAACATGTGCAGGAATTATTACAAAAAATACAAAAAAAATCAAACAAGGTGGTTACTACCATACATATAAATGTAATGAAATACCAGAGATTAAAAAAGAACTATCAAAATGTATAGACAACTGGTATAAAAAAATGAAAATCACAATAAAAGATTTGAAATAAAAAAAAGAAAAATTATTTTTGATTATCTTGTAACCATTTCCTAATTCTTAGATAACCAATTTTTTTATCGCCATCAATCCAAAGAATTGGTGCAGTTGTTTGCAGGTCCTCAAAAACATCATGTTTCTTAGCTTCTTCAATTTGATCATCATTCCAATCATTAAGATAATGTGGATAGGTTATAATCTGTATATTATCCTGTTCGGTTATCAATTCTTTAGTTTGATTACATTTCATACATTTTTCAAGGGAAAATAAAATTTTTTCTGACATAAATACAATACTCCCAAATATATATGGGCTAGACCGGAATTGAACCGGTGACCTCCGCGTTGTAAGCGCGACGTCATAACCCCTAGACCACTAGCCCAAATGATAGGGTGAAATACAATAGTTCTTTTAGTAATTTACTATAATGGATAAAAAAATAATCTTAAAGGAAAAATAAATAAAAGTAGTAAAAAGAAAATATTTAAAACGAATCAAAACTATCTTCTGAAGTATTTTCTTTATCTACACGCTGCCTTGTTGCAGCTTCAAGATCAATTGATTCATTTTTCACCATATCAATGATTCCGATAACAGTTGGTAGACCAACTACTGGAAGATAACGCCTACATGTATTCATAAGCTCACGATGTAATTCAAATTGTGCTGCTCTTAACTCCTCAAGTGAACTGCAATTTAACTGACTTTTTGCCATAAATATCTATACCTCTTGTTTTTTTCCATAACAGTTTTCAATTTAAAAAACTATTTCAAAAAAACAAAGTTGGAATTATAGAGACATGAAAAAAACACCTATATATCTATATAAAAAATTAAACGAGAAATATGGAAACCTTAATTGGTGGCCTATGGACCAAGATTTTCATAAGAAACATAATAGTGATCCAAGATTTGAAATAATAATTGGTGCAATTCTTACTCAAAACACTGCCTGGTCAAATGTTGAAAAAGCACTGGAAAAACTAAAAGAAAAAAAACTTCTTGAAATAAAAATATTAAAAGATACACCATCTGACAAAATCGCTAAATCAATAATACCCTCTGGATATTATAACCAAAAAGCATCACGAATAAAAAATATTTCAAAATATCTATATGAAAATTATGATGGAAATCTAGATCTTTTTTTCAAAAAAGAAATATCAAATTTAAGAGAAGAACTGTTATCATTAAACGGTATAGGGCCAGAAACCGCTGATTCAATTATTTTATATGCGGGAAACCTACCAGTTTTTGTTGTAGATGCATATACCAAAAGAATCTGTGAAAGACTACCGCTTGATACATCTTTGTCATATGATGAAATTCAGAAATATTTCCAATATAATTTGGAAGAAAAATTTAAAGAAAATGATTTAGTAATAATCTATAATAATCTACATGCACAAATTGTTATTTTTTCAAAAGAAATTTGTAAGAAAAAACCAGATTGTGAAAAATGTTTTTTAAAAAATGAATGTGAATATTTTCTAAAAACTCGTTAAAATCTCATCAATTTTTTTATTTACAACCTGAGCTGGTATATCAGGAAGACTTATCATCTGAGTTGTCCCAAGTTGACCTTTACCTGATGGCTTAAGATTTATAAAACCAGCGCTTTCAATTTGTTTTAGATAATTCCAATACATCGTATGACTACGTGGTTTTTCTTTATGTTCCTCACAAATGATTGCATAGGTTTTCTCTGCATCACCAGTGTTTACATATGCGGCATTAGATTTTACTAGATTCTTTGAAATTGATTGAAGAGTAAATAACTGATGCATGTCTAGATTTCTAAGCTTAGTTTCTGTTACAACAGAATAAGTCTCAGCTTTTGCAGCTCTCACATGTTCTGGTGTGACCATATCTGTATGATGGTTATCAGCAGACATACCAGATTTCCACAGAAGTTCAATTGCAAAACGAGCATCACCCCAGTCACTAGCAATATCAGCTATAAGATCAACACATTCTTCATCAACACTTCCTATATGAAAAGCCAGATTTACTCTTTGTTTTAGTATATCAACTAGTTCCTCTCTTGTATATCTATCAAGTTTAATGATGTTACTTCTCTTAAAGGTACTAATAGATGAACTATCAAGTAGGTTTGTAACATTCTTCTGAGAAATGAGTAGAAGGGAAATCGGTGTGTATTCTTTGGTTGATTCATCAGAAAAACGGGTCAGACTATATACAATATTTGAGTTTTTCTTCTGAAGAAGAGCATCTGCCTCATCAAGTACTACTATTAATTGTGCATCATGTTTTTTTATTTGTTTACGAAGAACCTCAAGCATCTCTTGAAAACTAAACCCACGATCTGGAAATCGAGGGTCAAAATGATTTAAAATTCCAAGAAGAACCATGGTATCAGATGGACGTTTACGGCAGTTTATATGTACATATTCAACGGTCTTTGCTTGTTTTCTAGCTAGATTGGTAAGACTTGTACAGAATTTTTTTGCCATAACAGTTTTACCGGTTCCAACAGGCCCAATGATTATACCATTTTGAGAAACACCTGATAAAATTGGTTTAAACATCTGAGAGATCATGCGAAGTGGTTTTTCACGATGTAAAAGTTCATCAGGTACATAGTTAAAATCAAGTTTTTTAAGATCTTTTATCACAGATGATGATAATAATTCGTCTTCTATAATACTCATAATAAAAAATATGAATAAGTTTAGCTTTCATAAAACTTTACCAAATAAAAATATACATTTATTCAGATTAATATGATAAATGAATAAATGTTATAGAGCTAAAAACTAATTAGGATTTTGATAATAGATATGTACGATCAAGAAAAAATAGACAATTCTCTTTCTTTTCTAAAAAACCGTTTTAAAGAATATTATGAAAAAAACAAAATAGTTTTACCATATCGTTTTGGAAAAAGAGAATTCGCATTTATTTTTTTCAAAGGTAAAGGAATGTATCGTCATCTATCATTTACAAGAAAAAAAAACATTGATAGATTTGTAATTGATAAATCACCAGCACATGCATATTATTCAACAGCATATTATCAAAAACCGGATGCTCCAACTATGCAAGAAAAAAAATGGATGGGCGCAGAATTAATTTTTGATCTTGATTCTGATCATCTGCCAAATGCAGAAAAACTATCATATGAACAACAGTTAAAACTAGTAAAAATTGAATTCATAAAACTAGTTGAGGATTTCTTAATGAAAGATTTTGGTTTTGAAGAGCAATTCATTGATCTATATTTTAGTGGAGGGCGAGGTTATCATTGTCATGTTAATGACCCAAAAATCCTTAATCTAGATAGTAATGAGAGAAGAGAAATTGTAGACTATATTACTGGTAGAGATATCATTGATTCATATGTTTTTCATGATGAAACAACGACTAAAACAACTATTGGAAATAGAACATTTGCAAGTGGAAAAACATTGAAAATGCCAAGTCCTGATGAACCAGGTTGGAAAGGAAGGATTAGTAAGGGTATAATCGACATTGTTGAAGAAATAATAAATAATGATAACCCGAAACAAAAACTAAAACAATATGGGGTATCAGACAAAACAGCTGATAAACTTTTAAAAGATTTCTCTGATGATAGGATAAAAAGAATAAAACAAGGTAAACTTGATCAGACATCAACGATTAGAAGATTTTTTTTAAATAATGCACTTAGAAAAACAGCTGTATCAATGGTATCTGGTGAAACAGATGAACCTGTAACATGTGATGTTAAAAGACTTATTAGACTTCCGGGTTCTCTCCATGGTAAAACAGGTTTTAAAGTTGTAAACACACCTATAGATACATTAAAAAATTTTGAACCTCTAAATGATGCAGTAGTTCTACCAAACGATATGGTAAAAATAGATTTGAAAGAGAAAACAAATATTAAAATTAAAAATGAAGAGTATGCTCTTGAAGAAGGCATACATGAAATACCTACATATCTTGCTGTATATCTAATTGGTGGAAGAAAAGCATTAATAGAATTATAAAAAAAACTTTTTTCAATGAAAGTATATATAAGTTAATTTATCATTTGAGAAATTAAGAAAATGGATGAAGAAGAAATTAACTATAGGAATTTAAGGAAAATTCAAAAAAACGAAAAAAACAACCCCGGTTTAACAAGAATTACAAATGATTATTATAATTCATTGACAAATCATTTAGAAAACCTGGATGGAAGATATATTAAGGAAGAAAACTCTCAAAGAAAAAAAATAATTGAAGATGAGATAAAAAATATTAAAAAAATTAGTACAAATATATATGAACTACGGGAGAAAAAAATAATTTTATTTGCAATTTCAAAAGCTAGAGGGGCAAATCCTGATCTGAAAAATTTAATTGATTTTGAGAAAGATATGTATAATCAAATATTAGATATTTTAACTAAGAAAAGAGATGACCTGCTAAAATATGAAAAAAATAAAAAAGGAGAAAAAAAACCTGATGATGAAAAGGAAATATTATCAAATAACAAACCTGTTTTACTTATAACAGAGGATATACCAGAGTTTATTGGAACAGACAAAAAAAGATATATGCTTAAGAAAAATGACATAATTACTCTCTCTGAAGATATGAGTAATGCTTTAATTAATAAAAAAGTTGCAAAAATTATAAAAACTATGACTTAGCTTTTTATATTACCTCCTTATTACGATTTTAAATTCAATCTAATAAATCATGGAGTTATTCTTATGAAAAAACCAAGGAAGATAAAAAGATACTGCCCTAAATGTAAAACACATACAATACATAGAGTAGAAAAAGTTAAAAAGAGAAAAGCAAGTGAGTTTAAACAAGGGCAAAGACGGTTCCGCAGAGTTATGAGAGGTTATAGAGGTTTTCCTCGTCCTAAACCAGAGGGAAGAGAAAAAACAAGTAGACGTATGCCTTTAAAATATATATGTGAAAAATGTAAAAAAACATGGCAGCCTCCTAGTATTCGTGCAAAAAAAGTTGATATAGGAGAATAAAAAAATATGGCGAAAAATACTAGTAAATTTATTAAGGTAAGATGTAAAGACTGTGAAAATGAACAAGTATTATTCAACAAAGCAAGTACTGTTGTATCATGTCATATATGCGGCAGTAAACTCGCTATTCCAAAAGGTGGAAAAGCAAAAATAAAAGGAGAAATACTTGAACAGATAGAATGAAATAATAATTTTTTTTAGGATAATAATAAAATGATAAAAAAAGAATGGCCAGAAGAAGGAGATCTAGTAATAGGTACCGTAAAAAACGTTCAGAATTTTGGTGCTTTTGTATTACTTGATGAATATCAAAACAAAGAAGGGTTCATACATATAGGTGAGATTGCAACAGGTTGGGTAAAAAGAATACGTAACCATATCAAAGAAAAACAAAAAGTAGTCTGCAAAGTTATGAATGTTGATGAGCAGAAAGGCCATATTGATTTATCACTTAAACGTGTAAATGAGCATCAAAGAAGAGATAAAATTCAGATTTGGAAAAACGCAAATAAAGCAGAAAAACTAATTGAGATGCTTTCAAAGGAAATAGATAAAAGCGTTGAACAATGTTATAAAGAATTTGCAAATGATCTAATTAAAAGATATGGGACTCTTTATGCTGCTTTTGAAGAAGCTGCTTATGATATTGAATCAGTTAAAAAAGAAGGTTTCACAGATGACTGGGTTGATAAATTCGAGGAAGTTGCAAAAAGTAATATCACAATTCCATTTGTAAACATTAAAGGCTTTGTTAAAATACGTTCTTTTATGCCAGATGGTATAAAACATATCAGCAGAGCCCTTGAAAACGCTGAAAAAAGTGAATATGATGATGTAGAAATACATGCAAAATATATTGGTGCACCAAATTATATGATAACTGTGAAAGCACCTGATTATAAAATCGCAGAAGATGAACTAAAAAAATCTGTAAATAGGATAGAAGAAACACTTACCAATGATCTAGGTGAATGTGAATTTCATAGAAAACTAGAGGATCATTAATTTGTCTAAAATTTATTTCTGTAAAAAATGTGAGGAATACACACTTTATAAAAAATGTAAAAAGTGTAATAACGATACTATTTTAAAAAATCCACCAAGATATTCACCTCAGGATCATTATGGTGAATATAGAAGAAAATTAAAGAAAAATCAAAAAAATTATTGATAGGTGATATAAATTATGGAACTTGTAACAACAAGATTCTTTGAAAAACCAAAACTAAAAAATCCGATATTAATAGAGGGACTTCCAGGTATTGGAAACGTAGGTAAACTAGCTGTAGAGCATCTAATAGAAAATATTAAGGCAAAAAAATTTGCAGAGATATATTGTAAGGATTTTCCACCACAAGTATTTATCAACACTGATGGTACTGTTAAACTTGTTAATAACGAGTTTTATTTTTATAAATCAAAAAAGAAAAACGAAAAGGATTATATTTTTATCACAGGTGATTATCAGGGTCTTTCTTCTCAAGGCCAATATGAACTAGTTGATAAAATACTTGATATAGCTGAAGAGATGGGTACAAAAGAGATGTATACTCTAGGTGGATATGGTCTTGGACATGAAATTGACAAACCAAAAGTACTATGTGCAACAACTGAGAAGAAACATGTAAAAGTAATGAAAAAAAATGGTGCAGTTTTTAAGAAAAATGAACCAGGTGGAGGGATTGTTGGAGCGAGTGGACTGCTTCTAGGCCTTGGTAAACTAAGGAACATCAAAGGAACATGTCTAATGGGTGAAACACCAGGATACTTAGTAGATCCAAAAAGCGCTAAAGCTGTATTAAAAGTCCTTATGAAATCAACTGGTATTCAAGTTAACCTATCTGCTCTTGAAAAGAAGGCTAAAGAAATAGAGGGGATTGCACAGCAGTTAAAAGAAATGGAATCAATGGGAAAAGAAAAAACTGAGGAACTAAAATATATTGGATAAAAAAAATATTTTTTTATTCTTCTAAAATTATATCATAGGTTTTTTCAGGGTTTTCAACATGAATTTTTGCTAGTTGATCCTCATTTATTATATTTTTTTCTAATAGGTTTAGTGATCTTTTTGGAACAGTTTTTGGACCAAGTACCGCACCAGGTCTTTTTGGATCATCAATATAATCAGTTTCCATCATAAAACGCAGACTTTTTTTTACAGCTTTTTCAATATTTTTTTTACTAGCTAGAACTGATGGCATAAGACCATGGTTTTCCTCTTCAAGAACAAGAGGTGGTGAATAATGTTTAACAATTTTTTCAGGTTTTAAACCAGCTTTTTTACCCATCTCAGATAACTCTTTACATTGCATATCTGTCGTGCTTTCAGTATGTAAAACAACAGGTACATCTACTTCTTTTGCTTTTTTCATACCATAAGATAAAATATCATTTGAATCAATTATAGATTCTTCATCAACTAAGAAATGAGGGCGGCCTATTTCACCTATAGCAATGATTTTTTCATTTGAGCATAACTCAGCTGCTTCATCCATACCTTTTTTCATAAGATTTATAGCTTTTTTTCTACCAACATTTTTTTTAAAAAAAAGATAATCAATAGGATAAGGACCAATTGTTACAAAAACACCGACTTCGAGTTTTTTTCTAATCTCATCAGCCATATCAATTGTTTGTTGGTATACTTTTTTATAGCTATTATTCTTAAAAGCAATCTCAGGCATAGGATATTGACATAAAACAAAATGTGTACCACCAGCTTTTATAAAATCTTTTACTGCATCAAGGTATCTTCCATCCCGTCTTAGATGAAGATGGTTATCAAATATTATCAATTTTTAATATTCACCAATAATAAAACAAATAACATGTTAAAAAATATAATGATAAAGATAGGTTAGAAATTAATATCTATATTTGTCTTTTTTATTCACATAATAGGAAAAATAATGTTCCTCCTCCCTATTTTTACCAGTTATCATCTCAATTATTCCTTGAGCTAGAATCCATCCGAAATAACCCATGAAAAAAGTGAAAAAACCAGCTATACTATATCCTAAGATAACCTGTACATAGTTTTGACCGCCTGTTAAAAATAAAACAAATGTTCCAAATATCATAAATATAAAAATCAATAGAAAAATCCATCTCAAAGCATAGATTGTAACTTCCATTGTTTTTGTCGGCAAATCATGTATTGGTATCTTCTTGTCAAAAAATTTTGCTGGAGTAATCTGAATATTTTTTTTCTTCATCATTGCATCCCCTCCACTAAAGTACTAAATATTTCCTTCTTAGAGTGATCCCATAAAACGAAAGGATAAATACATATAAAAGCCTAATTCGCAGATACATATGCAATCTATCAAGCAGATACATATGCATACAAAAAAACTAGCATTATATTAATAATTTATTTTTCAAAAAGATTTAAGAATCATTTATTGTTTTAAATAAGATGTGAAGGAGAGGTAATGGAGAGTAAACTACCAGTAGACAATAAATCTGATGAGTTGATAAAACAAAAAATCCTTGAAGAATCATTTAGAAAAGCAAATTTTAAAACTGAAAATGATAAGAAAAATAAGAAATCAGAAGAAAAATTAAAAAAAAGAAGTACATCAAAAATTGGTATTTTTCTAATAGTCATCTCAATTGTATCTATAATACTCATGTATCTTGGACCATGGGTTTTTATACAATATAACGCAGATTACGGTAGTGATAGTGTTCTTATTTTTAGCAATACAATAAACAGTGATATAAATAGTAAGGATATAATTGATCTTTTATCAACAAATTATATGGGTGTTAGTCTTGGAGATTTTCAAAATGCACCTTACCAGATATCTATAGGTTTTTTTGCACTTATAATAATTGGTTTAATATTTTTTATGTTTCAAGTAATAGATAAATTTAAAAAATTTCCTTCTGAAACTTTTATAATCATCACAAATTTATTTGCTGTTATTAGTTTTATGGTTGGTATTTATATCATTGTAATAACCATGAAATTTATTGGATCATATTTTCTTTTCCTTCAAAATATTCATCTTATAGATTTCTATCCAATAATTGTTTATATTATGCCATTTCTAATAATTATAAATGGTTTTTTAGTTTCAAAATATTCATATTCAATAATTAAAATATATTACAATCAACTAAAATCAAAGAAACATTCTTCTGAAGGAAAATATTCTTTTTTTAAATCAAGTATTTCTGAGGGTAGGTAGATCTATATGGATAATCTTTCTTATAACGAAATAAGAGGGTCAATAGGTTGGTTTATAATACTAACAATTATTGGATTGATCTCATTGTCTATCCTTCCATTAGTCACATATTATGATCCAAGTATAAATCTTGAACTATCACATAATATTTTTTCAATTGATTCAACAATGGATAGTAATCTTCAGTTTTTTAGTAATTCTTTGAAAAATATTGTATATTTAATCTGGGCTTCTTTAGCATTTATTCTTCTTGGATTTGTTGGTATATCAAGCTATCTTTGTGATAGATTTCAAAAAATTAGTTCAATATTTTTATTTCTTGGAATATTTAGTTTAATTTCAATTGTAATTGTAATTTTCTATAGTATCTTTAATATGTTTAATGTCAATGATATGTCAAATGTTGAATTAGCATCAATTGGTCCTTTACCTATCAAATATATTTATATTCCTATTCTCTTTTTTATTTTATCAACAATTTTTGGTGGTATTTATACCAAGTCAGTAATACCTATCTTTAAAACAATTAAAATAAAACCAAAAAAAGAGAAAAATAAGGAAGAAATTGAAGAAGAAAATAACGATGAATCAGAATTTATCAATGAAGATTTAAAATTTGATGAAAAACAAGATGTAAAAAACGATGATGACATTGTTGATGTTGATGATAAAGATGAAATTGAGGATTGGCTTAATAAACAAGTAATTTCAGCTGAAAAAGAAGAAGATGTTGAAGAAGAAAATGACGATGAAGATGACTTATTAAAAGAAATTAAGGAAGTATCCGATTCAGAAATAGATGATAAAAAAGATAATGGAAAAAAACTTTCGCCTTTTAAAAATAAGATTAATAAAGATGTTGAAGAGGATATTTCCATAGAATCTCAAGAATTAGAAACTGAAAAAATTGATGATAAAAAAGATACAGAAATTTCAAATAGTTTTGAAGAAGCCCTTTCAACTGCCATTAAAAAAAGAGGCGGCAATAAAGAACTTGATCAAAGTAACTTAGAAATTAAAAAAGAGGAAAAAAATATTCAAAAACCAGAAATAATAGAGGAAAAAAACCTAAACGAGGAAGACAAAAAAGATGTCAAATCAAATGGGGAAATAAAAGAGAAAACAAGTGAAAACGAAACAAAAAATAAGATAATTAAGGTTCGTTGTCCTGAATGTAAAGAAATATTCTCAGTTGAAAAAAAAGGGATGGAAACAAAAATAAAATGCCCTCATTGTGGAAAAGAAGGCGTTGCAAAATAAAAAAATGATAATTTTTTTTATGAATCAGCGATAATAGTTATTACATCACAATCTTTTAGCTCATGATCTGACCCAATAATACGATGAGTTCTAGCATCAATTGCTCTAATAAAATTATCACCAAGATCCGTATGAACTTTATAAGCTAAGTCTTTTGCAGTGCTACCGCGTGGAAGAAAATATGCATCTGGTAGAATCCTTCCTTCTTTATCAGTTAGATGATGTTCGTCTTCAACAGGATAAGCAACTATTAGATCAAGCATTTTAACTGATTCATCGATACATCTTTGTATACCTGTTGAACCATGTTTTTCTAAAACATTTTTTTTAATAAAATCAAGCGCGTTTTTTTGTTTTACACTTAATTTTTCAGAATCAAGAATTTCAAAATCTTTACTACCTGGTTTATACTTAATTAAACCTTTTTTAGCTGCATGTGTAAGAGCCAGCTCTGATTCTGCACTAGTTGGTATCACATTGTATCCCATTTTTTTTATTTCATCCATTTTTTTGATTTGTTTTTCATCTGTTTTATCAACTTTGTTAAAAGCTATAAGCATTGGTTTACTAATAGTTCTAATAATATCTGATAGTTTCAATAAATCATTATCAGTCCATTTAGATGGATCATCAAAATTTAATCCAACTTGTTTTATCGATTTATTGATATGTATTTCTTTTATTCCAAGACCAGTTAGTTTTTCAGCAAGCATTCTATCTATTTTTTTTCCTTCAAGTTTACATTTCCTTGATACTTCCTCCCAGCTTTTTTTAATGATTGCTTTAAGCCATTGGTTTATTTCTTTTTCAAGGAATACTACGTCTTTTATTGGATCATAATTTGATTTACCACAGGGGTTTCCCTCCTCATCAGTACCACCTGATCCATCGATTATATGTATAAGGGAATGTGCTTGTCGTAGATCATCAAGAAATTTATTTCCAAGACCACGACCCATGCATGCATCTGGTACTAGTCCAGCTACATCAATTGCTTCTATTGGTACGAAACGTGTACCATTTATACATTTTGAGTTATGCGGCGTACATTTAAGATTAAAATCTTTACATGGACATTTTTTTCTTATGTACATTACTCCACGGTTTGCATCTATTGTTGTAAAAGGATAGTTTGCAATCTCAGCATTTGCATCTGTTGCAGCATTAAAAAAAGTTGATTTTCCAACATTTGGCTTTCCAACAATTCCTATTTGCATGCTCATGATTATTTTCTTACTCCAGCATGTTTTTTACTTCATCTACAACATCTGCATCTGATTCAAAACGTTTAACTTTTTCATCTGCAGATATCTTTTTTGGTTCAATAAAGGAAATACCTTTCTTTGCAAAAATCTTTCCATTAATAGTTGAATCCTTTGCAACTGTTACTTGATCTGCATGAATGTTACCTGCAATCTTTGTTTTTTCTTCAACTATTAAATCACCAGTTGCGTTTATATTACCATGTATTTCAACTTTTTTATTACAAATTATTTTTCCAGTTGATTTTATTGTTCCATGTATATTTGTATCATCTCCAACAATCACGTTTCCCTTAACTTCAAGATTACCGATAATTCTACAGTTTTTTCCAATATTTACATTTGTATCGATTTTTGATTTTTGTACACCAATTATACTACTATTTGGTATAAATAGAAATGTTTCAGATATTGGTATTGTCTCGCCATCTGTCTCTTCGATTTCATCAAGTATTCTTTCTATTTCTTCGCTATGACCCATATTAAGAAGCTGGGTTAGATATATAAAAATATATATTACAACTGGTATTGGACTTCTAATATTAATCCATCCTTTAGCTTCAAAACCTTTCTCGATTTCTACACTATCCCCAACATCAAGGTCTCCTTTCAACATAAGTTTTCCTTTGACATTACATTTATCCCCAAAATAAACATTTCCTCCACTTGTAACATCGCTGCCAATTTTTGTAAAAATATCAACACGAATATCACCTGTTGAATCAAGAGCACCATCTATAATTGCGTTTTCACCAATAAAAATACGTCCATCTGTTTTTATCCCAAAACGGATCAGGCATCTATCATTTATTACCACATCACCATTTGTAATAATTGTATTTTCCTCAAATTTTGTATTATCTGGAATTACAAGTGTTTTCCTATCAAAAACCATATTTGTGCAACCAACCAAAACAAGCATATCAAATAAAAGAATATAAAATAAACGCAAAAAATCAAATAAAAAAAAAATTTAAAAAAAGGTTTTTTTATTCAGTTAACCATTCTTCATCAATGCGAGAATAATTACTTAATTCATCTTTTTTAAACCATAAATTTATTTCAAATTCAGCTGTATCAGGTCCATCGGATCCATGGACAATGTTTCTACCGATAAACTGACCGAAATCTCCCCGTATAGTACCTGGATTTGCTTCTTGAGGATTTGTTTTACCCATCATTCCACGAACCATATTTATCGCGTTTTCTCCTTCCAGAACCATCGCAACAACAGGGGAACTGATTATATATTCAACTGTTGGTTTAAAAAAAGGTTTACCTTTATGAATTCCATAGTGTTTTTCTGCAAGTTCTTTACTTACAGAAACCATCTTCATTGCAACTATTTTTATCCCTTTTTTTTCAAAACGGCCAATAATTTCTCCGATAAATCCTCTTTGAACGGCATCAGGTTTTATCATTACAAATGTTCTTTGTTTAGTCATAAATTTTTTTCACCATAAATAATGTATTTTTAAAAATGTGGATATAAAAACCCTTTATAGTATTAACGATTCAAGATGGATATAGATTCACTGCAAAGTAATATAAAAATAGGCTTGTAACATTAAATAGAATATGAGCAATAATTGATGAGTAAAGATTTCTTGTTTTAACAACAATATAACCTAAGATAAGCCCAATTATGATTGGGAAAATTGCAGGATATATCTCACCATAAACCATATGTGCTACTCCAAATAGAACTGCTGTTGAAACAATAGCTATGTTGCTACCTCCAAATCCTTCAAATTTTTCTAAAAGAAAACCTCTAAAAAATATTTCCTCAGCGATTGGTTGGACCGACGCAAGTATAAATAATGCAACAGATGAAGAAATATATTGTTCAATATCTGGTATATTACTAAGCTCATCAGTGTTAATACCAAGGGAAACAAGACCTAGGCCTATTACAAAAAAAAGTAAAAAAGTAAAAACAACTGCTAAAAAACCCCATAGAATTGCTCTATCTAAACCATTTAGTGTTAATCCTATTTTTGAATAAATTTGTTTTAAAGAAAGATTATTTACATATTTGTACCATAGGAAAGGTACAATAATCATTAAGAAAATAGTAATTGATAGTTGTAAAACTACTATAAAAATATCAAAAATTAATCTCATTGAATCCGGAAAACTAGATATATCAGTTTCAACATCAGTTGGGAAAAAACCTAAAAAAGTGAGAACTGGCATTATCAACATTACAAAAATTGTAATCAACATTAGAAATAAAACTATTATATGAGATGGTTTTTTACTAAAGTCCATTGAGATCATTGTAACGATTAATATTTCATAAATATTTTTATATATTAAATATCGTTACCCAAACAAAAAACAATTATGGGCCTGTGGGGTAGCTTGGCCGATCCTCGTGGCTTTGGGAGCCATGAACCCCGATTCAAATTCGGGCAGGCCCACTAAAATATTTTTTATTAATTTTGTTTTTCAATAAAAGCAATATTTGAATCACTAGTATTCTTAATTTTATATTGACTATCGCCCATACCATATATCTGTTTTTGTAGATCTATAAGTCTTAGATCAACACCAATTTTTTTTATCTCATTTGTATATTCTTCACCAAGGATTTTTTCAAATTCTCTTAGAAAGAAAAAACCAGCTTTACTGCCCATTTTCTCCTTAAATATATCAATTATTTTTTGGATTGCATTACCAATTTTTTTTGGATCAATTTCATCAACATCAGTAATAACCACAATATCATCGGTATTGTTCTCCAAGTTCTCAAGATCATCTATGTATACAAATTTTAGGAAATCGAAATCTGATTCTAAATCTCTTAATAGATTTTTTACAATAGACCATGCATAATCCTCCGATGTTTTTACAGTTGCAACTTTTACAAGTGAGAAAATTACATGTTTTATGATATCAGAGTTATGGATTTGTCTAATAATTTTAATTTTTTTTTCAAGTTTTTCTTTGATTTCCTCGTCCTCTGATACCATGATTAAACCTTCAAACTATGTAATGTAATATATTAATATTTAAAAAGATATTTGATATTATAGCAATATTTTTAATATAAGAAACGTTTTTGTATATGTAACTGCATATTTAGGTAGAGGAAGGGATGAGAAGCAAATCTATTTGGTTTCTAGTAATTATTCTATTGATTTTTAACTCTTTATCAGGTTTAAATTTAATTGAAAAATCTGATGGAGAAGTATTACCTAAGTTCTATGTGGATGATGATTATGATTCTGATACTCCAGGATGGCAAGTAGATCATTTTGATAATATTCAAGACGCAATAAACCAAGCTGGATCAGATGATAGAATACTTGTCTATTCTGGAACATATACTCAGAACTTGTTGATTCTTTCCAATAAAACAAATTTGGATCTTTTTGGAGAAGATAAATCACTTGTAACAATTAAAGGCCAGGGTGGATCAAATAATGATGTAATAATTGTTAATGCATCTGGTGTGGATATCAGTTCTTTTACAATTAGAAAATCTGGAACAACATCTAATAACTCTGCAATAAGATTAAACGCAGGTAGTTGTGTAATCACGGATAATATTATAAAAAATGCTAAAAGAGGTATTTTTATTGAAGGATGTAATAGCAACACGATATATTATAACACAATTACAAGCTCAACTGAAGATAGTTTGAATACTGGTGTTGGTATTTATCTAAATAATTCAGATAGCAACTCAATTACTCATAACACCATAACTAGTTGTACTATAAATGGTATTTTTTCATATAGTAGTTCATCAAATACAATATCTAATTGTACAATCCAAAGTAACAGCTATAATGGTATTTTTATGAATGATACATGTAATAGCAATGTGATAAAAGATAACAATATCTCAAGTAACTCAAAAAATGGTATTTTTTTAAATGATCAATGCAACATTAATACAATCAAGAATAACACAATTGAGCTGAACACTCAAAGTGGCATTAGAATGGAAAACTCAAGTAACAACAATATAATTGATAGCTATCTTCGAAGAAACAGTGATTATGGGATAATGGTTGTTGGAGAAAATAATCTCATTAGAAGATGCGATATTAATCGTAATTCTGATCATGGGGTTTTTTTATTTGCAGATAACAACAATATAATAATTGATAATGATGTTAAATACAATACAAAAGATGGTATAAGACTTGTTAATTCAACGAGTGATACAATCAGAAGAAACAAGATAATTAGTAACTCACAATATGGGATTTATCTAAATTATTACTCAATTAATAACCAGATTTATAATAATAAATTTGAAAACAACTATGAAAACGCAATGGATCTTTCAACAGATAACAACGACTGGGAGATTACAAAAACAAGTGGAACAAATATAATTAATGGCTCATATAAATCTGGAAATTACTGGGAGGACTACGATGAAGTATCTGAAGGAATTACAGATACAAATAGCGATGGAATAGCAAATAACCCTTATACAATAAACATATCAAGTTCAGATAACGGTGTGCTTGTTGATAACACAAATCCTTATCTTAGAACACCAAGTTGTAGCCCTAGTAGTCAATCAGTTGGGGAAAATATCTATTTTTCCTGTTTGTTATCAGATAATGACACAGATATTAAAGCTGTAAGTCTTAATGTTGTTCTTCCAAATGGTAGTATCTCAAATTACTCAATAATTGGTAACATTACAGGTAATATTTATTATTGTTATAGATCTTTTACAACAATTGGGAATTATACATTTTATTATACTGCAATGGATACAAGAAACTGGGTTAGAAGTAGTAATGGAACATTTTATATTCATCAGGGTAACCCTCCATCTGTTACAGATAACAGTCCAAGTAGCGCAAGCCCTGCAACAAGTTATGTTTTTAATGCAACGGTCACATCAGGTTCAACTAGTGCCTCTGATCTAAACGTATATGTTAACTGGTCACATAGCACTTTTTCTGGTAATAACACTATGTCAAATACCGGTGGAAATTATTTTGAAAAAACAATAACTCTTGCAACAAGTACAGATAATTTAAACTATTTTATTTTTGCATATGATAAATGGGGGAATAAAGTTAAAACAACTTCTAAAACAATTACAATAAGTGATACTGAAAAACCATCAATTACTGTTACAAAATATGGTAAATCATATGATGACTTACCGGATAGTCATACGTTTACAGCAACTGTAACTGATAACTGTCAATTATCAAGAGTATATATTGACTATTGGTATGGTAGTTCAGATGTTATGACAGCTAATATGACAAACACAGTTGGAAATACTTATAAAAAAGTAATAACACCTGAAGGTAAACCAGATAAAGTATTTTGTATAATATATGCTGTTGACTCTGCAGGAAACACTCAGAATACAAAGAATCCAACAGCTGAAGCTGGTGGAACAGTTACTGGTTTTGTAACAGAGTCACTTCTTTTTAATGGTTCAGGTAGTTATGATCTGGATGGAAATATAACAAGTTTTACCTGGGATTTTGGAGATGGAACAATAGGTTCAGAAACACAAAGTCAGCATTCTTATTCAACAGATGGAACATATATTGTAACACTTACAGTTATCGATAACAATGGTAACACTGATTCTGATACTACAACTGCAACAGTTACATCTTTTTCAAAGACAACTGTTTCAAATCTTACAAAAACTACAATTGAAAACAGATATGATATTAATCTATCTGAGGATTTCTATGCCTATGATACAGATGTTGATGGATATGTAGATACTTTTGTTGATCCAAATAATGTTTTACTCTGTGAACATGATGGTAACATTAGTATAAATGGTGATCCAGGTTTTCTATTGTCTGTAAATGGAAACAAAAATAAGATTTTTATTTGGAACGCTCAAGATGATACAATATTAAATATCACATTTAAAACAGCTTCAGTTCTAAGTGATATAACAGATGAAGACGCAGAACAAATAAAGGTCACAATTACAATTTCAAAATCAAGCTGGGTATTTATCGAATCAGAAGACAGATATCCAGATATATCAAGTTTTACAGTAAAAAAATCTGATGGGACCAAGATTGAATCAGAAAAATACTGGAGGAAGAACAATAAGATTTACATTGTTGATGATCCTGATACTACATATCATATTTTTTATCCATACACACCTCCGCCAATAACATTGAATGATGCTGTGTTTTCACCATCTGATGGATCTACATTAAATCAAGATAATCCAACAATTACAATAACATATAATATCCCTGTGACTGTGAAATACGCAGAATATTATCAGATAGACCCCGATACAGGTCTTCCTATGAATGCTGAAGAAATCCTTGATATCAAACCATTTCTTGAAACAAGTGATGATAAATCATTTACTTATACTCCAGATGCTGATATGCCCTCTGGAAGATACTATCTTGATATATATGTTGAAGCACAAGATGATCCTGAGAAACAAAATAGTGATTATGTAACATATGATTTTGAATCCTATAAGATGTCAGGTTTCACAATTGTATTAGCAATAATTGGAAGTATGATTGGAATTATTGCTGCTTTATTTTTTATAATACAATATAAAAATATCAATTTTGAGAGTTTTATTTATTTCAAAAACAAAAAGATTATCCCATTTTTTAAACCAGTAATATTTGGACCGCTTAAAATTGATGTAAATGATGAAAAAGTATCAAAAGCAGAGTTTTATGTTAACGGCCAGCTTAAAGAAACAATAACTGAAGAACCATTTGTATGGCATTACCGTGAACCTGCGTTTTTAAAGCAGAATATAGAAACAAAGGTGTATGATGATAAAGGTGATATGAGTTCAAGTGGTGAAATGACATTTTACATGTTTAACCCTTTTAGATCTGAAGTTGCAGATTCTAATGTTGATTCTGAGGAAAAAAACCAAGAGTTTTAATAAAAAAAAGTATTCTATTATTATATAAGTGAAACATTATTATGAAGATATATACAATTTATGGTAGAAACTATGATTCAAACGTTTTTCTAGTAACTGGTGAAAATATAACCGTTATTGATGCTGGTACTGGTCTTTTTGGGGATTATATGATTAAAGAAATTAAAAGAATCCTTGGAAAAAATGATTTAAAACAGATAATTTTAACTCATGAGCATTTTGACCATGTGGGTGGAATTAAGAATATTATAAATAGTTTTAATAAAAACATCAATATTTTAGCACATCCTTACGCAGCAGAAAAAATTGAGAGTGGGAAAAGCATGTTTGCAAAGATGCTTGGTGCAAAAATGCCAAATATTAAAATTGATATAAAACTAGATGGAAAAGATATTGTTAAAATTGGTGATAATGATTTTGAAGTGATACATACGCCGGGTCATACACCTGGTTCTATATGTTTATATGATAGATTTGGTAAAAATCTTTTTTCTGGTGATACTGTTTTTTCACATGGTTCATTTGGTAGATATGATTTTCCTGGTGGAGATGGAAAAACCCTTAGAAGATCAATAGAATTATTATCAAAACTTGATGTTGAAAATATTTATCCAGGTCATGAAACTATTGTTGAAGGTGATGGAAATAGACATATGGATCTTTGTATGAAAAATACTGAGTATTTAAAATAATAGAATTATTGTTATGAATCCTAGAGAGATTTTAAATAAATATAAATGGCATCAGGATTTTTCATTTTCAAATCTAGAAATTTTTTATATTCATCGTGGTGCACCAGAGGATACAAAAATTATTTATGGTAAGGATATAGAAAAAATTGGTAGATCTTTTATTCATACTAGGAAAAAAATGATACCGTTTCATAGGGTTTTTAAAATTAAATATAACAAAAAAACCATTTTTTTAAGATAAATATATCAAAAAACACAACAAATTTTATATAAAAGTAAATATAAATATATTATTTAGGGGTAAAAAAAACAAAATGGAACATCATTCCAAATGTCCTAAATGTGGAATGAAACTTAAAAAAATTCCTTACAAAAAAATAGATGGATCTTTTTTTATTGAAATGTATTGTGAAAAATGTGACATAAGTCTTATATATTATCCAGATAAAAACACCGTTAAATTTAATTCAAATACAACATTATAAAAAAAAAAATCTTAATCTTTTAAAAACATTAATAAAACATAAAAAACTTTCATATAGTACTAATTGAGGAGAATATTAATAAATTTAACATTATAATTTGACATGGGGTTTGATAGATATGAGTTTTTTAAAACGACTTGAGAAAAGCATCGCAAAAAAAGAAAAACAAATTGAAAGAGAAAAACAAAATATTGAGAGACTAAGAGAAAAAATGGATTCAGGAAAGATAACTCGGGCTGATTTTAATTTAAAGAAGAAGAAAATTGAACAAAAAATTAGAGCTCTTGATTCTAGAATACGAGTACTTCAGGGCGGCATGACAAAGGAGAAAAGACATCAAGAAGAACTTGCTGAAGAAAAAGAAAAGAAAAAAGAAGAAAAACAAAAAAAGAAAAAAAAGAAGAAATAAAAAAAAATTAGTGCTAATTTATATTACATTATCATATAGAAACCGGTAATAAACCTGTTTGTGAAAATTCCAAGTCCTGGTTTTCCAACTTCTAACGTCTCATAATTTGTATATCTATTATATTCTAGTTGAGCAAAATTAAAAATCCTTAAATCGATTGCATCACATGTCCAACCAATACCACCACTATGTTTATTATGTATTCTTCCAAAAAGAAATGCAATCTCTGGATGAATCAAAGATTCAGAGTTAATATAATTATTAACTGTTTTTTCTTCATTATAGATTTCTTCTTTATTTATTGTTGCAAATGCAGGTAAGCTAATAGTTATGATAAACAGCATTATTATAAAAAGCCCTATTAGTTTTCTCTTCATAATTTATTATCTCCCACAAAAATTTCTTTATTTATTAGTAAGGTTTGGTTATATAAATAGATAAGGAGATAGTATACATAATAAAAAAAAGAAAATTATTTTTTGTAAAAAGTTTATATTAACATTTCAATTATAGTAACTTTATTAACTTAAAATATTTGGTTGATAATTATGATTGTAAAAGATATAATGAAAAGAGAGATAGCATCTATAGATGGTGAAGACACAATTTATGATGCAAGTAAAATCTATAGAGACCTAAAGGTTGGATCAGTTCTTATAACAATCAATAAAAAACTAGTAGGAATTGTGACAGAAAGAGATTTCATCGAAAGAGCTATATGTAATGTACTTGATGTTAGAAAAGTAAAGATTAAAGAAATCATGTCAACTGATGTAAAAACAATTGATCCATCAGATAGAATAAATGATGCATTAGAAATAATGAAACATAATAAAATAAAAAAACTACCAGTAGTACAATCTGGGGAACTTGTTGGAATTATAACAATTACTGATATAGCTTATTCAAGGCCAAATATTAAAAGATTCCTTGATGAAAATAAGATAATGATAAGATAAAAAAGAAAAAGAATTTTTAATTTTTTTTTAATCTTTGATTATAATGCATATGGCAAGACCAGATATTTCATATCGGCCGTTGTTTGATCTAATATCAAAACTACCAAGAGCAGTTGCTTCATGATCACCTGAAATCTCATAATCAAGAAAACCATCAACTGTAGTTTTTGCATCTCCAAATAAAATTGTAGATTTTCCTTCCCAATGCGCTATTATTGGAATACCAGTTATCATACCAAGAAATCCAGAACTCCATCTTGGTCTAATCTTTCCAGGTCCACTACTTTCAACATGTACACCATAAAAGATTTTTTTACCTGATAATATTTCATTATTATAATCATTTTCTATGTTTTTTGTTGATTTTTCAATTATGTTTTTATTTACTGCATTTATACTTGGTATTGTAAGCATTAAAAAAAGGCTTAATACAACTGCAATAAACATCATTTTTCTTTTCATTTCATTATCACATCCATTTTATATTATTTAGATTTTTTAATAATATTAGGAGATATATAAATTTTATAGAGCAATCATCAAAATTAAAGAGAAAGATGTTTATTTACTATAAAAAATAATTAATAATGAAAAATTTATAACA